>Ga0315286_10001118_pt1 | contig 23946 bp, 9 predicted proteins | sample YL17G10_0_MG_FD_205038 | JGI IMG/M metagenome (GOLD analysis project Ga0315286, IMG submission 205038) | Sediment microbial communities from Yellowstone Lake, YNP, Wyoming, USA - YL17G10_0 | ecosystem: Environmental > Aquatic > Freshwater > Lake > Sediment | place: USA: Wyoming | collected...
CGTTTTCAAGTAGATCGGTCCGATGCTGCGCAACAAACCGCCGCCGATTCCAACCTTTGCCCTCGCGTCGGCGGCCGAGGTCGAGCAGCAGTTCTATGCGGCGCTGCGGCGCGCCGACATCGAGGCCCTGATGTCGCTCTGGGCCGACGACGACGACATCGTCTGCGTTCATCCCGGCGGCAGCCGTGCCGTCGGGCCGGCAGCGGTTCGGGCGAGTTTCGAAGCCATCTTCGCGAACGGGGCCATCGACATTCACCCGGAACAGGCGCGTTGCCTGGAGGCCGCGGCATTCGCCGTGCACAGTGTGCTGGAACGGGTTCAGGTGCGGGGCCCTCGGGGTGACGGCTCGGGGTGGGTGGTCGCCACCAACGTCTACATCGAAACCCAGATCGGCTGGCGCATCGTCGCGCACCACGCCGGCCCAGGCCTGCAAAGCAAGCCGCAGGTTGGCGCCGGGCCGGCGGCAGTGCTGCATTGATGCCGCTCTACGCCGCGCCGGCGTGGCTTCCCGGTGGTCACGCCCAGACCATCTGGCCGGCGCTCGTCAACAAGCGCTTGCGATTCACCGCGCCGCAATATCGCCGCGAGCGCTGGGCCACGCCGGACGGCGATTTCATCGATCTCGATTGGCAAGCGGGAGCAGCCGGCGCGCCACTGCTCGTGCTGTTTCACGGGCTGGAGGGTTCGTCGCTCAGCCACTATGCGCTGGCCTTTGCGGACTGGGCGCGTCGTCACGCCTGGCATTTTGTCGTGCCGCATTTCCGTGGCTGCTCGGGCGAACTGAACTTCGCGCCGCGTGCCTACCACTCGGGCGACCATGAAGAGATCGACTGGGTCCTGCAGCGCCTGCGACTTGGCCACACCGGCCGAATATTTGGCGTCGGGGTCTCGCTCGGGGGCAATGCCTTGCTGCGTTGGGCCGAAGAGGCCGGGCAGTCGGCCTCGCGCTGCGTGCAGAGCATCGCAGCGGTCTGCGCACCCGTCGACCTGACGGCGAGCGGGCACGCCATCGGGCGCGGTTTCAACCGGCAGGCCTATACGCGCATGTTCTTGCGCAGCCTGAAACCCAAGGCGCTGCGCAAGCTCGAACAACACCCCGGCCTGTTCGATCGAAACACGATGCTCGCAGCGCGCAATCTCTATGAGTTCGACGACGTCGTGACCGCGCCGCTGCACGGTTTTCGCAACACCGACGACTATTGGGAGCGCGCCTCGGCCAAGCCTCAGTTGCAGCGCATCGCCATTCCGGCACTGGTGCTGAACGCGCTGAACGACCCCTTTGTTCCGGCGCCAAGCCTGCCGCATGCCGCAGACCCAGGCTCGCAAGCCCTGATCCAGTTCACGCCGCATGTGAGCTTGTGCCAGCCCGCGCATGGCGGGCATGTGGGGTTTGTCGCCGGCCCTTGGCCCGGGCACACGCGGGCGCTGCCCGAACTCGTGATGGGCTGGTTTGCCGGCTGAATTTGCGCCACCATCGCGGCATGGATGCGATCGTTGAAGCGGCGCTGCGCAAGTGGCCGAACGTGCCGCACTGCCACGGCTGGCTCGGCCTGGACGCGCGCGGCGACTGGTATTTGCGCGATGAGCAGGCGCAGGCGGCTGGCACATTTGCGTTGGCCAAGGGCAGCCGCATCGAACACGCCGGGCTGCTCGCCTTCATCGCGCGCAACTACGCAGCGGACGCAATGGGCTGCTGGTACTTCCAGAACGGGCCGCAACGCGTTTACGTCGAACTTGAATGTGCGCCCTGGGTCTGGCGCCTGGCGGAAACCGGCGCGCAGCTGTGTATCGACACCCACACCGGAAGGCCGGCGCAGTTCGAGTCTGCGTGGCTCGATGAATCCGGGCGCGTGTTCATCGCCACCGACCTCGGCCTGGGCCTCGTCCACAGCGTCGACGTCGAGCGCGCCAGCAGCGCCGTCGAACGCGGCCTGTGGCGCATCAATGAATGCGAGTTCGAAGCGCTGGCCGCGCGCTTCGGCCACGTGTTGAGCCCTGCGGCCTTGCGCGCGGCAGTCGTTGCACAGGCCCAAATCTGTTCAGATGGATAGTTCTCGCGGGAACGATTGCTTCTCGCGCCGGCTGAAATGCGGGTTAGTCAGACGCATTCGGGGGTTTCACCGAGAGGGTAAGTCCCATGCCTGCGGGGGTTAGTCCCATGCATCTGGTGGATTCACCGAGAGGGTTAGTCCCCTGACTGCGGGGGTCTCACCGAGAGGCCATTTCGATATAGTTGCCCGCAACGAGACGGGAGGCCTCAATGGTAGAAGGTAGCGCGCATGTCGCTGCCGCCGGCTCGTGCTGGTGCGCTGGGTCGGTGCCGGAGCCCCTCTCGCGCTTGGTCGCGCTGCGCGCGTTGCGACTCCGAGCTTGCTGATGCACTGCATCTCCAAGACCCGAGCAGCGTCGACGATTCGCCCAGCTGAACGTCGATGACGCGTCCTGTCCCCGCATCGCAACCAAGCCGGCGTGACCCGCAGTCGGCTCGTGCCCAAAGCCCTGCTTTGGCGGTCGCTCTTGTCGATCGCCTGCGACACAGGCTGCGATCTGCCGCGGTGCTTGCCTTTGCGCTATGTGGCGCGGGCTCTGTATTTGCGCAAACCTCCGTCTCGGGGGTGATCAATGCCAACACACACTGGACGCTTGCCAACGCCCCTTACATCGTCACCGGTGACCTGAGCATCCAAGGCGGTGCCGCGCTCACGATTGACGCAGGCGTCACCGTCTACATGGGCGCCAACACGGGTCTCAGCGTTCAATCCGGTTCGATTGCTGCCGGCGGCACATCGGCCAACCCGATCCGCGTACTGTCAGACAAGACCCGCTTAGGTGAAGCGGCAGCGCCGGGCGACTGGAACCAATGGGTCTTCAGTAGCGGCACGAGCAACACCCGCCTCGACTACGTGGTATTCGAGCATGGCAAGGGCCTGGTGGTGAACGGCAGCGCGCCGATCTTCAACAACCTCGACATCCGCAACCAACAAGGCGTTGCCGTTGCCATCGATCTGGCCGCTTCGCCTGTTGGCGTGGGCAACCGCGCCAGTGGCAATGGCCTGAACGGCATTGCCGTCCCTGGCGGCGATATTTCGGGCAACGTGCGCTGGGGCCTGCGCGGCATTCCTTACGTTGTCACTGCCGGCACCGTGTCGGTCGGCACGTCGCCTGCCATCCTCAGCGTGACCCCGAGCACGGTCGAGCGTGGTCAGACCGTCACGCTCACGGTCTCGGGCGCGCGCTTGACCGGCGTCTCGCAAGCCAGTTTCGACCAAACCGGCCTGGTGCTCACGCCCTTCACCGGCGGCTCAGCGAGCCAGGCCTTCATGCAAGTGGCGGTCGATGCTGCCGCCACCGTCGGCCCGGCCACGTTGCGTCTGCAGGTCGATGCCGGCCAAGCAGTGTTGGCCAATGCCATCACCGTCACCCAGGCGCTGCCCGTCATCACGACCATCAGCCCCAATGTGGCGGTCGCCAACTTCGGCGCCACCGTCATCACGGTCACGGGGCGCAACTTCACCACCAGCTCCGAGGTCTTGTTCAACTCAGCCAGCGTCGCGACCCAATTCATCAGCGCCACTGAGTTGCGCGCCACTTTGGCGAATCAAACCGCCACCGGCACATTGCAAACCCAGGTGCGTTCACCTGATGCGCTGAACGCGGGTCAATACGTGGTTTCGAACGCGGTGCAGTTCACGGTCCAGCCGTTCATTGCCCCGGTCGTCGCGGTCGAGCCGACACCGCTTGCGCTGCCGCCGGACTCCAAGGCCCGCGACATCACGATCCGCCTGTCCAAGCCCGACTATCGCGACACCACGCTCAGCTTCTCGATCTCCGACACGAGCAAAGCCACGGTCACGCCGGCCAGTTTGGTCATCCCGGCGGGCCAAACCACGGCCAAGGTCAGCATCGTTCCCAAGGTCGCGGGCACAGTCACTTTGGTGGTTGATTCGCCGACGCTGGCGCGCGTCACTGTGCCGCTGTTCATCACCGTCGATTTCCGCGGCGCCAACACCAGTTATGCCCAGCCCGTGGGCGTGGTTGTGCAAGCCGCGCCCGGCACCGAGACGCGCCAGATCACCGCCGTGAATGCCGTCGTCGGCGTCGCCGTGGGCGCGGTGCTGACAGGTGCCAACCCCGCAGGCTGGGTCGTCGGCAGCAGCCCCACGCTGACCCTCACGGGAATGGGCATTCCCGCCGGCGCGCAAGTTTCGGTGGTGCCCAACACCGGCATCACGGTGGGTGCGGTCAGCGTCGCGCCTGATGGCACCCAACTGCAAGCGCCTCTGACCATCGCAGCCAATGCGCCGCTCGGCGCCCGCAAGTTGGTCGTCAAGGATGCTGCTGCCAAAGACATCGTCTTTGCGAACCCGGCTCGCGCGTCGGTGCAACTGATGTCGGGTCTGCCGGCAATCGATTCCATTCAGCCCATCGTCGCCGCCCGTGGCTCGGTGATCAGTCTGACGGTCAGTGGCCGCCACCTGCAGCAGGGCCTGGTGCGCGTGCTGCCCGATAGCGGCGTGCGTGTCGACACTTCGCCGCAGATCAGTGCCGACGGCACCACGCTCACCGCAATGATCGAAGTGGCAGCCGATGCCGCGCTGGGCGAGCGCGTGATTCAAGTCGTGACGCCGGCCGGAGTCACGAGCGAAGCCGCGTCACCTGCCAACACCTTGACGGTGGTGACTTCCCTGCGCCAGGTCGTCACGCCGATTGCCTCGCCGCTGGTGGGTGTCGTGGTCGGCAGTGCAACCACGCCCACCAGCAATACGCTGCAGCCCGCGTCCAGCTTCGTCGGTGTGTTGCTCGGCGCGGGCGTGACGCAGGTGCTGCCGTCGGTCGGCATCATCGGTACCGACGTGCCCGTCACGGTTCGCGGTGGCGGCCTGCAGGGCGTGAGCAGCGTTGCGCTCACGCCATCGACGGGAGTCACGGTCCTTGCCGCGCCCACCTTCAACGCCCAAGGCACCGAGCTCTACTTCACACTGCGCGTCGACGCCGGTGCCGCACTCGGCCTGCGCCGCCTCGTGCTCACGGCCGCGGGCAAACCGCTCGCCACGTCGCGGCCGACCGACGGCGCGTTCCTGATCTCCGCGCCCATCCCCGAGTTGACCGCGGTCGACCCGCAAATCCTCAAGACCGGCGCGGCTGCTGCCACCTTCACCGCGCGCGGCCGCAACCTGACCAACGTCACTGGTGTGCGCATCGAGCCTTCCGACGGCATCACCGTCTCGGGCCCGTTCAATGCGAGTGCCGATGGCAGCAGCTTGACCTTCAACGCTTCGGCGGCGCTCGGCAGCGCTTCGGGCGCGCGCACGGTCATCGTGACCACGGCCGCAGGCGAATCCAGCCCGGTGCAGGCGGCGGGCAACATGATTCGGGTGGCCACGCAGTTGGGCGCGACCTACGCCAACATCGCGTCGCCCGCGGTGGGCGTGGTGATTGGCAGCGCAACGCCCGCACCGGTCAACTTCGACGGCACACTCGCCTCGGCAGCGGTCGGTGTCGTGATCCCCAGCACCCCGGTGACCAACACCGTCACCGGCACCGTCGCGACCACTCAAGTCGGCGTCGTCGTCGGCGCCGTGGCCCAAACCATGGCCCCCACGGGCTGGCTGCAAGGCGCCTCGGGCACGGTCAGTGTCACCGGCATCGGCCTCGGCGCCGTGACCACAGCCTCTGCCGTTCCCGCCACCGGCATTCTTCTCGGCACGCCGGTCGCCAGCCCGGACGGCAGCTCGCTCAGCATGAGCATTGCCGTGGCGCCTGACGCCGCGCAAGTCTTGCGCGAGTTGCGCTTGGGCATTGCCGGCAACGGCAGGCTCAGTTTCGGCAAACCCGGGGCCGCGAGCTTCGGCATTGGCAGCCTGCCGAGCATCAGCTCGGTCTCGCCGATCATGTTTGAGCAAGGCAAGGGCGTGAACCTCGTCGTGCGCGGCAGCAACCTCAGCGGCGTCACCCGCGTCTCGTTCGCGCCCGACAGCGGCGTGCGCGCTGCGGCCGAAATCACGTGGTCGCAAGACGCCCTGGGCGAACTGCTGAGCGTTCCTGTCATTGTCGATTCCGGCGCGTCCTTGGGCAGCCGAGTGGTGCGGCTTGAAGTGTTTGGCGGCAGCACTTCGGCGGATTCAAGCCCTGCCAACACCATCACCGTGGTCGTGCCGCAGTGAGCGAGATTGGAGTACATATGTCCACTACACAAGCCTTGAAGAACAACCCCATTCGGACAGCAGCCAAGGCGCCGTTCGCGCTGAGCCTGGCGAAGGGTTGTGCGCAGGTCACCGACCCTTCACCCGGCTCAGCGCGAACCGGCGGATGTACGCCGCCCCCGCGCTTGACGACTCATCCCATTTCATCGGCCGAACTCGACCCGGTTGCCGAGTTTTCTTCACGTCCTGTTTTTTACACTGCTATGAGGAGCCCCTCCATGAACATGTCAACTTCAAAGCCCACGGCTGCGAGGCGCGGAGCCTCGGCGGTCTTCCTGCTCGCTGCCTTGGCAGCAGCTTCTGCGCAAGCCGCCGTCACTAGCGGCAGCACGGGCGCCGACGGGCCATTGAACCCGACGGTCAACACCGAGATTCAATTGCCCGAGTCCGGCATCCTGAACTACACCACGATCAACATCCCGACGGGTGTGACGGTCAAGTTCAAGAAGAACACGGCGAACACGCCCGTCTTCATCTTGGCCAGCGGCAATGTGACGATTGCGGGGACGATCGATATCCGGGGTTCCGATGCGAAGGCCAGCGGCACCTACGGCGACGGTGTGCTCGGCGATGACGGAATCCCCGGCGTGGGTGGGCCGGGGGGCTACGACGGTGGGCGAGGTGGCCGCGACGATCTGGCGCTGCGCCCAGAGATCATTCGCGGCGGTGCGGGCTTGGGCCCAGGCGGAGGTCTGGGTGGGGTGGAAGGTGCGGACGGCTGCAATTCCATCGGCTACTACCGCTACTTTGGTACGGGTGGCGCATACAGCATTGCCGCCTATCAGGCCGGAGGAGCCGGATACAACTGCGGGGCTTCGACCATCACTGTATTTTCAAAGCCCTATGGATCTCCATTGCTGCAGCCGCTGTTGGGCGGCTCGGGCGGCGGCGGTGGAGGTGGTCGGGCGAACTACGCTGGTTCGGGTGGCGGTGGCGGCGGTGGTGCGATTCTGATTGCCTCGTCCGGTACCTTGCAGCTAACGGGAACGATCAATGCTCGCGGCGGTGACTCAGGTGGCGTTGCAGGCACCAATGCGGGCGGATATGGCGCCGGCGGCTCCGGTGGGGCCATCCGATTGGTCGCAACAACGGTTGCCGGCAATGGCAGTCTGCTCGCGGAAGGTGGGTGTGCCAACGTTAGCAATACGGCGCGCCAAAACTGTCTGGCGACAGGCTACATCAGCCAAAACGGCGGTGCCCCAGGCCGCAGCCGCCTCGAAGGCGAAGCCATCACCTTCACCGGCAGCTCAAGCCCCGCCTATGTGGGCGACACCCCCGGCCCGATCTTCATCGCCGGTGCCCCGGCGCTGAGCATCGCCTCGATCGCGGGCACCACCGTGCCTGCCAACCCCACGGGCAATGCAGACGTGACCCTGCCTGCGAGCACCACCGGCCCGATTGCCGTGGAATTCCAAACCACCAACGTCCCCGTCGGCAATACCGTGCTGCTGCGCGTCGTGCCCGCCTATGGCCAGCCGATCGAAGTGCTGAGCCCGGCCATCGCCGGTACCACGGCGGCTGGCACGGCCACGGTGTCGGTGACGCTCCCTTCTGGCCCGAGCACCTTGCAAGCGACAACCACCTACACCGTGGTCGTCGCCGGCACACTCGACCTCTCGCGCTTTGCGCAAAACGAGAAGGTCGAGAAGGTCGAGGTCACGGTCTCGATGAACGGCACGGCCAAAGCCCGCCTGCTCACCGCGAGCGGCAACGCGTACGACGTGTCTTACGCAGCTTTGCTTGCCGCAGGCTTTCGTGGCTGAGCAGGGCTGAGCGGAACTCAAGGCCCTTCAACACCGAAGCGACGGGTTTGCGCCAACCATGATGACGACAGCAGTCCACACAGCCACGGCACCGGCACCATTGCGTGATCGGGGCCTTGGCGTGCTTGCTGCGTTCAAAGTGGCGGCCATCACTCTGGCCGTCACGGCCATGCCCGTGCACGCCGCCGAGCTGATCGTCGACGATGGTGTGGTCATCAAGTTCGCCACCAACACCCAGTTGGTCGTGCGCGACAAGCTCACCCCGGGCAAGGGCGTGGTGCTCACCAGCCAGAGTGACGACAGCAGCGCCGGCCAGACCAATGCCACGCCGCAAACGCCCGCGGCGGCCGACTGGCGCGGCCTGCGGTTCGAGAAGTCAGCCACTGCCTTCGGCGCGCTTACCCTCAGCGATTGGGCGATTCGATACGCGGGTGCTGCGCAGGGGCCCGAGAGCGGCGCGGCCCTCACGCTGCGCAGTTTCAGCCCCACGCTGCAGTACATCCAGGTCACCGACGCCAGCATCGGGCTGCTTTTGATCGACACGGCCTCGCCTGCCGTCACCGGCTCCAGCTTTCTGCGCAACGCCATCGGCCTGCAAGCCGAAGGCGGCAGCGCGCCGACGATCGGCAGCACGCAGTTCGTGGGCAACAGCACGCAGGGCATTCTCAACACCACGCCGGCCACGGTGATTCAGGCCAGCGGCAACTGGTGGGGCCACGCCAGCGGCCCCAAAGAGGCGGTGGGCAACCCCCAGGGCCTGGGCGATGCGGTCTCGACCGGCGTCAACTACGCGAGCCCCCTCGCCGTGGCACCGCTGATTGCGCCGTCGGTGCGCCTGGCCAGTCCGGCGCCGTATTTCGAGCAGAGCACCGTCGCGCTCGACGTCTCGTGCGTCAACGCCACCGAATACCGCATCGCCGAAGGCGGCGCCTTTGTCGGCACCAGCTTCCAGGCCCTCAGCAACGGCCGCACCACGGTCAACTTCACGGTCTCGGCCGGTGAGGGCAACAAGTTCGTCAGCGTGCAGTTCCGCAACGCTGCCGGCACCGTGGCCAGCGCCACGCTCACAGGCGGCGTGCTGATCGACACCCAGGCGCCGCTGATCGCCATCACGAATCCGGCAGCCGGCAGCGTGATCTCTGCGCCCATCACCGTCGAGGCCAGCGCCAGCGACGCCGCGGGCCTGAGCAGCGTGCGCTTCTATCTCGACAACGTGCTCGTCTCGACCCGCACCACAGGCCCCTACACCTACGCCTGGAACACCGACGCAAGCGCCGACGGCAGCCACAGCGTGCGCGTGGTCGCGCTCGACATCGCAGGCCGCAGCACCGAGGCGAGCAACACCGTGACCGTGGCCCACACCCCGGTTGCGCCCGACTTCGATGGCCCGCAAGTCGCCAACGTTGCCGCCGGCGGCGCGGCGCTCGTAAACGGCGCCACCCTCACGCGCAACGCCAACGTCAGCTTCACCGCCAGCGACCGCAGCGGCATCTCGCGCATCGATTTGCTGCTCGATGGCGCGGTGGTCGCCAGCGCCAGCGGCAGCAGCAGCTACAGCGCCTTGCTCAGCATCGCGAACGTGGCCAACGGCGTGCACAGCCTCGCGATCCGCGCCATCGATTCGCTCGGCAACGTCAGCACCACCAGCTACAGCATCACGGTGGCGCACGCCGTGCCCGATGCGCCGCTGCTCGCCGGCCCCGCCAGCGGCAGCGTCACACGCACCGCAGACGCGGTTGCCAGCGGCACCGCGGCGCCGGGCGCCAGCGTGCTGGTGCTGGTGAATGGCCAGCCCGCCGGGGCTGCCAGTTTTGCCGGCAGCGATGGCCGCTTCTCCAGGCCCATCACCCTCGCGCCCGGCAGCAACCAGATCCAGGCCAGCGCCAGCGACCAGTGGGGCACCAGCGCGCTCTCGGCAGCGCTGCAAGTCACGCTCGACATCACAGTGCCAGCCAGCCCCGGCAGCCTGACCGCGACGTCGATGGCGCAGGGCAAGATCCAGCTCGCCTGGGCGCGCTCGACCGACCCCAACGCCACCGCCTACAACATCTACCGCGCCGCCAACGCCTTCACCAGCATCGAGCAGGCGCTGAAGATCAACGCCAGCGCGCTGACCCTGACCGCGTTCGACGACTTGCCCGCGCAAGACGGCCTCTGGTACTACCGTGTCGTCGCCGTCAACGCCGCCGGCACGCCGTCGCTGCCGACGAACCAGGCGCAAGGCCTCGCCGACAACACCGCACCGAGGGCGCTGTCCGTCGTCTACACCCCGCTGGGCAAGGTCGATGCCGCCAGCGGCCGGGTGGGCCAAGGCCGCATCAACCTCGTCGTCACCCTCAGCGAGGCGCTGCAAGCCACGCCCTACCTGTCCATCGTGCCGCAAGGCGGCGTGCCGATCCCGGTCGAATTGCTCAAGACGGGCGATGTGACCTATGCCGGCAGCTTCCTGATCGACGCCAACAGCCCCTCGGGCACGGCCAACGCGCTGTTCTCGGCGCGCGACATCGTGGGCAACCGCGGCACCGACATCGGCGCCGGCGCCACGCTGCAAATCGACACCGCTGGCCCGGCGCTCTCAGGCATCGTGGTCGCCCCGTCGTCGCCGATCAAGAACGACGCCGCACCCACGATCCAGGCCACTTTCAGCTTCAGCAAGGCGCCCAAGGCCGGCGCCACGCCGCAGTTGCGCTACCTGCTCTCGGGCCCCGTGCGCTCGCCCATCGCCGTGAGCGGCCTGACCCAAGTCAACGCCAGCACCTGGCAAGCCAGCTTCACACTGCCCGCCGATGCCGGCCTTGCCGGCCCCGAGACACTGGCCTTCAGCACCCAGGCGATCGACGACCTCGACAACATCTCGACCAAGGTCACCGCCTTCAACCGCTTCCAGGTTTACTACGGCAACCTGCCGCCGCTCGACGTGCCTTTCGGCTTCAGCGCCAAGGCCCAGCCCGGCGGCAAAGTCGCGCTGTCATGGCAAGCCGTCGACGGCGCCTTCAGCTACCAGCTCTATCGCCAGGCGCCCGGCCAAGCCGAGCTGCAGCCGCTGGTGCGCTCGGGCGGCATCAACCACGCCGACCAAACCACGCAAGACGGCGCCTACAAATACGCCGTGGCCAGCGTGCGCCAGTCCAACGCGCAAGAGTCGGTCTCGGGCCAGAGCGCCTCGGTCAGCGTGGTGGCCAGTTCCACGGCCCCTGGCGCCCCGCAAAACCTCGCGCTGCAGCTCACCGGCCAAGGCATCTACGCGACCTGGGTCGCGCCACTGGCCAGCAGCGTCGATTCCTACAACCTCTACCGCGCCACGGGCACCGGCATCAACAGCATTGCCGGCCTCACGCCGCTCAAGACCCTCATCAAGAACCCTGTCACCTACGACACCAGCCCCTCGCCGCTGCAAGGCGCCTACGTGGTCACTGCCGTCGATGCCGCGGGCAACGAGTCGGCCCCGTCCAACTCGGCCTACCTCAACGCCAGCTTGCTGCCGGTGCGCAACCTCGCAGTGGCCCAACTCGGCGCCCAGCTGCCGCTCATCACCTGGACCGCGCCCAACGGCAACGTCGCCGGCTATTACGTCGATGTGGGAACAGGCGCCAACAAGACCCGCCTCACCGCCAGCGCCATCACCGCCACCAGCTTCACCGACACCGGCTACAGCAGTGGCCAGCGCCTCTACACCGTGTCGAGCGTCGATGCCAACGGCGTCGAGATCGCGCGCGACGTGCTGCTGCCCGCTGTCAGCACCCAGGTCGCCTCGGGCCTGCCCGTGAAGCGCGGCGTGATGAACAAGCTGCAGGTGCAGGTCACCAACACCTCCGCCACATCGCTCGACGCCGTGCGCGCCGTGGTGCGCGTACCGACCAACAAAGACTCGACCCAGTTCAAAGACCACAAGTCAGACCTGCTCAGCCTCGCCCCCAACGAGACACGGCTGGTCAGCGTAATCGTCGGCGGCTACACCGACATGCCGACCCAGGCCGCGGCCCAGGTGGGCGTCGAGATCGCGCCCGAAGACGGCGAGCTGGTCAGCATCAGCCACGGCGAAAGCTTCAGCGTCGGCGACAGCGCCTTGGTGGTCGGCATCGCGACCGAAGAGTTCACCCGCGGCGCAGTCGGCAAGGTGCGCCTCACGATCGAGAACACGAGCGACGTCGACATCGAGCTGCTCACCGCCACCAACGGCGGCAACAACGATTCGTCCGAGCTGCGCTTCAAGATGCTCGACGGCGACGGCAACGTGCTCGCCACCCAGTCATACAAGCAGGCGCTCGGCGCCAATGTGGTCACGCTCACGAGCGGCCTCACGCTCGCGCGCATCCCTGCCGGCGCCAGCTACACCTCAGACACCTTCAACCTCAACGTACCCAGCGGCAGCCCCAACAACATTGCGGTGCGACTGGAGGTCGACAAGCTGCGCTACCACAGCGGCCAGCCCGACGAGATCTTGATCACCGGCCGCGGCAGCGAGAAGGTGGTGTCCCTGCTCGACACCGCCTACTTCGGCGAGGTCATCAACGTCACCCCCATCAGCTCGTTCGGCGACGAAGACGTCACCATCACCGGCCGCGCGCTGGCCCGCGCGGGCAACTCGCCACTGCCCAACACCCGCTTGAAGCTCGTGCTCAACCAGCAAGGCTTCGAGCGCGTCTTCAGCGTGCTCACCGATGGCAGCGGCCAATTCGCTTACGTCTTCAAGCCCACCGTCACCGACTCCGGGCTTTACAAGGTGTCGGCAGTGCACCCCGACATCACCGACCGCCCCGAGCAAAAGGCCTTCGCCATCAACCGCGTGACGGTCGGCCCCACGCCGTACAAGCTCGACGTGCCGCGCAACTACGCGTTCAGCATCCCGTTCGTCGTCCAGGCCGGCCCCGGCACCTCGGCCACGAACCTGCGCCTTACGCTCGACGCAGCGAGCCAGCCCACCGGCCAGATCCCGGCTGGCGTGAGCGCCCAGTTGGCCGCGCCCGTGAGCCTGACAGAGCGCCAGCGCCTGAACCTGCCGGTGAACTTTATCGCCAACAACGACGCTCAGCCCAGCGGCACGCTCATCTTCAACGTCGCGAGCGACGAGCACCCGCTCAGCCCCATCGGCCAGGTGACTGTGAACTACACCTTGTCCGAGGCCAAGCCCTACCTCACTTCGACGCCGAGCTTCGTCGAAACCGGCTTGTCGCAAGGCGCCAGCGAGACCGAGACCGTGCTGGTGCAAAACAAGGGCCTGCAAGACGCGCTCAACCTGCGCTTCACCCTCACCAAGCCCGACGGCACGCCCGCGCCGAGCTGGGCCTCGATCGCCAGCCGCGCCGACGGCAGCATGGCTGTCGGCGACAAACGCTCGATCGACATCGCCTTCACGCCGCCGTCCGCCACCGCCGAGGGTGTGTACGAGTTCCGCCTCACCGTGGTCGGCGACAACGTGCCCGCGCAGTCGCTCAACGTCTACGCCAGCGTCACCCAAAGCGGCCAGGGCAACGTGCTCTTCAAGGCCGCGGACATCTACACCGCCACCGTCGACAAACAGGGCCGCCTCATCCCCGGCCTGGCAGGTGCCCGCATCACGGTGCAAAACGAAGACGTGACCACCGTCACCCAGGAGCTGCTGACCGACAGTCTGGGCGAAGCCTTGTTCCAGTCTCTGCCCTCGGGGCGCTACAAGTTCCGCGCCACGGCGAGCAACCACCAGGAGATCGGCGGGCGCCTCATCGTCAAGCCCGGCATCACCTACAACCAGTCGGTCTTCCTCGACTACAACCTCATCACGGTCGAGTGGAGCGTGCGCGAGATCACGATCCAGGACCGCTACGAAATCACGCTCAACGCCACATTTGAGACCGACGTGCCCGCCGCCGTGGTGGTGCTGCAGCCCGCCAGCGTTAACCTGCCCAGGATGAACGCAGGCGACGTCTATTACGGCGAGATCAGCCTCAGCAACGTTGGGCTGGTGCGCGCCGACAAGGTGACCAAGACGCTGCCGCAAAGCGACGCCTTCTTCCGCTACGAGTTCCTGGTCGACGTGCCGCCAGTGTTGGAGGCGAAGCAGCGCGTGACCATCCCGTACCGCGTGGTGGCATTGCAGCCGCTCGACCAAGCGGCCACCACCGGCACCGCCAGCGGTGGCGGCTGCTACAGCTACAGCGCCCGGTTGTCGGTGTCGTGCGCATTCGTCTGCGCCAACGGCTCAGAGTCCGCGTGCGGATCGTCCATGTCGTGGTTCTCGGTCAGCAGCAGCTCGTGCCCGGGCGGCGCTGGCGGCGGTGGTGGCGGCGGCGGTGGTGGCGGCGGCATTGGCGGTGGCTGGGGTGGTGCCGGCGCCAGCACACCCGTGCCGATGAAGGGCAAGAAGTGTGTGTTCGTACCCAAGGGCGAGATGCAATGCAACTGATGACCGGCGACGCGATGCAAGCGCACATGGGCAGCCAAGTTGTGCCAGCCGCCACAATCCTTCTCGCGCCGGCGTGCGGTCGGGCTTGCGTGGCAAGACAAGGTTCGGCCCGAGACGCTTGGCGTTCGCCCGTTCTGTTGTGGAGGTTGATACGCGGCGCGCTGCTCGTTGTTCTCGCCGCGGCCTGCCTCAGCCTGGCCAACGCCGAAGAAAGCCGCAACGGCCTGATCGTCAGCCTGCCCAACGGCTACGCCACGCTGAACGTGGAAGACATGCGCTTGATGAGCACAGCGCGCGACGTACGCTGGGTGCGGCGGTGGGACGGGCAGGAATGGAAATTCCAGCCGCAATGGGAAAGCCTCTCGCAGAGTTGGAAGAACCTCACCGGAAGCCAAAGTGCTGACAACTCGGCCGGCGCAGTCTCTGCGGGAGGAGGCACCGGTGGCGCGTCGCTATCGTCTGGTGCCAGTGGTGGTGCCAGTGGCGGAGCCGGTGCTGGCTGCTGGGTCTGGGTCGATGAAGACTGGCAACCCTCGGTAGGAGACGCCATCATCGGCGGCATCCCCGATTCAGGCCCCATGCTGGCGGTACGCACCACCCCGTTCAACCGACTGATGGGCGACGACAGCGAAGCCGGTGTGAGCTACCCAACGCCGCAGCGTGTCAGCGTCGACTACGCCAGTTTGTGTGTAGGGTTCAACGTCAGCAGTGGCAGCAGCGTCAGGGACACCGAAGGCATCCGGCGCATCAACGAGCTGTATCTGGGCGACAGTGGGCGCTACGCCTTCAACAACCGCAGCGTGCTGGAAAAGCGCGCCGTGCAACAGCTCCCTCCCGAGGCTGCGGCCAGCCTTTACAGCCAGATGCTCAGCGGAAGCATCACGCTCAACCCCCAAACCAACACCAAGGGCTTCAGGTGGATCGACCGCGGTGGCGACTGGATTGACTACAACACGCAAGGTCAAGTGGTCGCGTATGGTGAGCGCAACAACAACACCATCTGGATGTTGCGCGACACGGGTGGCACCCTGCGTGGCGTGATAGACGCAAACGGGCGCGTGTTGTGGAGTCTGCATTACACGGGGGAACTGGTCACCGAGATCAAAGACTTCCCCGTGGCCGGCCTGGCGCAAGATCTGCCCGCGCGCTCGGTCAAGTACGCCTACGACGTCAGGAACCGCCTGACCCAGGTCACCGATGTGCGCGGCAACGTCACCCAGTACGACTACGACGCCGCCAACCGCATCGTCAGGATCACCGACCCGCAGGGCCACGCCGAGACGCTCAGCTACATCGGTGACACGGTCAAGCAGCGCACCGCCCCTGACGGTGGCATCACCGACTACGCATTCTCCTACGACGACGCCAACAAGCAGTTCATCAGCAAGATCACCGGCCCCGAAACCGCCGCAGGGCGCCGGGTTGAAGACTTCACGCAAAACCGAGCGAGCCAACTCGTGCGGCGCATCTTCAACGGCCAGACCGACGCCGAGATGCGCTACGACACGGGCGCGCGCAGCGAGAGCGCCACCAACGCCCGCGGCTTCACCACCCGCACCACGCGCAACGAGTTCGATCAACGGGTCGAGGTCGTCAACCCCGACGGCACTTCGGTCAAGTACGCTTACTCCGCGCTCAACCTCGGGATGACCGAGAGCACCGACGAAGCCGGCATCAAGACGCTGTATCTGCGCGACGCCAAGGGCAACCTGCTCAAGGTCACCCAGGCCTTCGGCACACCCGATGAAACGGTGATCGAGTACGAGCGCAATGCGCTCGGCCATGCGGTCAAGACCACGCGCAAAGGCCGTACCGAAGCGAACGGCACCGTCACGCTCGATGCCGTGTGGCTCTCCGAGTTCGACGATCGCGGCCGGATTCAAAAGATCACCGACCCCGAAGGCCACGTCCACCGCTATGTGTTTAACCGCGCCGGCAATACCGTGGGGTATACCGACCCCCGCGGCTACAGCATGCGCTTTGAAGTCAACGCCGAGGGGCTTCTCACCAAAGTGACCGATGCCCGCGGCCGGGTGGTGTCGATCGCCCACGACAAACTCGGCAACACGCTGAGCCAGACCGACGCACGCGGCAAGATCGCCCAAATGGCCTATGACGCCATGAGTCGCGTCACGCAATACACCAACCCCATTGGCGGCGCCTACAAGATTCAATACAACGGTCAAGGCCTGCCAACCCAAGAGACCGACGAAGACGGACGCACCAGCACGCTGGAGTTTGACAACCTCTTGCGCCTGACCAAGCAGGTCGACCCGCTCGGCAACGCCACCCAATACAGCTATCAGATCCCCGATGGCACGCAGGCCGGCCAAGTAGGTGCCCTGCAAGACCCCACCGAGATCCAGTACCCCACCTTCACCCAGCGCCTGCGCTACGACCAGCGCGAGCGCCAGACCAGCCGGACCCTGCTCAACCCCAACAGCCTGGGCACCGAAGGCTTGGTCAGCAGTACCGTCTACGACCAGCGAGGCCGCGCCACGAGCGCGACCGACCCCAACGGCAAGACCCGCTTTTATGCCTATGACGCGCTCGGCCAACTGCGTGAGACCACCGACAGCCTGGGCAACAAGACCAGAGCGCTGTACGACATGCGCGGCAATCTGCTCCAGATCACCGATGCCAAAGGCAACGCCAGCAAGTTCGAATACGACCGCAACAACCGTGTGGTCAAGGAAATTCAGCCGCTGGGACAAACCACCGCGTACAGCTACGACCCCGCGGGCAACCTGACCGAGCGCAACGACGCCAATGGCAACAGAGCGACCTACACCTTTGATGAGGTCAACCGCGTCGGCGAAGTCAAGCAATACCTTGGTGGCACCGTCCTGGCCCGCACCACCACCTACACCTGGGACGACACTGACAACCTCATCGCCTGGTCCGACATTGACCACACTCGCCCCGCAGGCCAGCAAACCACCAGCGCCAGCGCCAACTACGACGACGCCAACCGCCTGACCGGCGAGACGATCACTTACCCCACCCCTGCCGGCGGCAGCCACAGCCTGAGCTATGGCTACACCTACAGCCTGGCCGGCTACAAGACCCGACTCACCTGGCCCGACGGCACCGCCATTGACTACGGCCACAGCGCGCATGGTGAGCTGGAGACCGTCACCATCCCTGGTGAAGGCAGCATCAGCGTCAACGAGTTCAAGTGGTTCGCGCCGGCCAAGGTCACCTTGCCCGGCGGCACCACCCAGGAGCGCACGCTTGATGGCCTGCTCCAGCTCGAAGGCCTCAAGGTCAAAACCCCGGGCCAGCAAACCGTGCTCAGCGTGGCCAACACCTTTGGCAAAGTGCAGGAGCTGAAGACCAGCAACCGCACCGACGCGACCGACGCCGCCAGCGCGACCAAGAGCAGCAGCTTCGGCTACGACGACGAAATCCGCCTGACCCAGGCCACGGTCGATTCGGGTGGCGTGTTCGGCACCGACACCGAAAACTTCACCCTCGATGCCGTGGGCAACCGCATCGCCCACAGCAAGGTCACGGGCGCCTGGACCTACGACACCAACAACCGCCTTACCCAGCGTGGTACCGGTGGCAACGCCACCACCTACGAGTACGACGCTGCCGGCAACCTGAAGAAGAAGACCGAGCCTGGCACCCGAGTTACCCAATACAGCTACGACACCCAAAACCGGCTGGTCGAGATCAAAGACGGCGCGGGCCAGTTGATTGCCCGCTACGGCTACGACCCGCTTGACCGACGCACCTGGCGTGAGCAGTACCGCGACCTGACTGGCGCCTCCCTGGCGCAAGCCAAGCGCAGCCACTACCTCTACGCAGACGAAGGCCTGGTGGCCGAGAGCCAGCAAGACATCACGCTCAATGCCGATGGCAGCGTGTCCGCCGGCGCTGCCCCAGCCATCGGCACGCAGTACGGCCCGCGCCCCGATTCCGAGTTCACCACCGGCATGCTGTTCATCAAGACCAGGAACAGCAACAACCAGGACACGGTTGCCTACTACCACCACGACCAGATCGGCACGCCCGTCCAGGCGACCGACAAGGCGGGCAACATCGTGTGGTCGGCCTACTTCAACGCCTTTGGCAAGGCCAGCATCAATACCCCAGCAGCAACAGCAGACAAGCCCACCATCACCTCCAACCTGCGCCTGCCTGGTCAGGTCGAAGACCCCGAGACCGGGCTGCACTACAACTACCGCCGCTACTACGACGCGAGCACGGGTCGCTACATCACGCAAGACCCGATTGGCCTGGCGGGAGGTATCAACCAGTACCGCTACGCGGGGGCCGACCCGGTCAACCTGATTGACCCTACGGGCGAAATCGTGCCGGCAATCGTTGCTGCTGCCGAACTCATCGCGCTATGCAGCGCAGAGTGCACTCTCATGGACGTGGCCGTAGATGCCATCAGCGGCGAGTGCGTCGACGTGGCAAACACGGCCAAGGAATGCGCGAAGAATTGCGCGCTCACGCTGGGCGTGGGCTGGGCTGTGGGAAGGGCGTGGAAGTATGGGAAGCGGCTCTGGGAAAGTATGCCTTGTGCACTGAACAGCTTTCCCGCTGACACCCTGGTTCACGTCAAACCCAGAGGCGCGACAGAGGTGGATGCGCGAAGCGGGAAGAGCGAACTCATTGCCATCAGTCAGCTGAAGATCGGCGATGAGGTGTTGTCGTTTGCCGAATGGAAGGACAAAAGCTCAGCGACAGCGGGTGACGAGCGTTTGAGTTACGAAAAGGTGGTGGATGTCTTCACCAACCAAATGGCGCGAACGCTGGTGCATCTGACACTGGACAACGGTCAGACCTTGACTGCGACCGATGGGCACCCATTCAAAACCACCGAGGGCTGGCGTGACGCGATCATGCTCAAGCGGGGAGGTAAGTTACTCATCAAGGGCGGTGACAGCGATTCAGACGTTGAGCGGGTCAACACGATCACAGATATGTACACCGAGCAGAAAACACTACCGGTGTTCAACATCGAGGTGGCCAATGCACACACGTTTCTTGTCGGTGAAAGTGGCGAGATAGTTCACAACGGATGTAAGCCCTCTCGTGCCGCAAAGGGCGCGAAGACCGTTGCAGAAGCGGGCGCTGATCTTGCAAAGGATCTTGGGCGTAATCGCGTGTCTGCTCGGACTGCAGGCGGCAAGCAGATCGATATCGACCTAGCCGGCAGGGGCCATTTCGACAAGGCCACCGGGACAATGATCGAGACGCCGCATGTCCAGACGTCCAATCTCAACGTAGGGCCGAACGGGAGGGTGAGTGCGAGCAACACCACACACCGGTCAGCGACCATGGACGATATCCGCACAGCGCGGAAGATTTCGGAGCGCGAATAATGAAAGACACTTTGACAAGAATCGAACGGTGGTACGCGAGCCAATGCGATGGTTCGTGGGAGCATCAATACGGCCTTCGCATAGACACCATTGACAACCCCGGTTGGCAAGTACAGGTTGATCTCAGCGGAACCCCATTACGTGAACGCACCTTTGATGAGCTGAACATTGACCGGACCGAGGCAAACTGGCTGCGATGTCGAGTCCGGGAGGGCAAGTTCGAAGGCTTTGGTGGCCCCGGGAACTTGAAAGAAATACTCATTGTCTTTCTGGAGTGGACGGAGCCGCTAAAGATCTGACGATGCGTTGCTGTTCAGGGAGCACGGGCTCTCCCTGGACCGGTCTAGAGGAGCAGACAGCACAGAGACAGGGTCAGGCCTTACTTCTTGCCCAATGTGCCGGTCGCAGTCTGTATACGTGATGAGCGAGTCTTTAATTTCTGATTGAGTTGAAACGGTCGCGATATGCAAACCTGCCCCAAATGCCACCACGTTCGCCAGCCGAACGAAACCGCGCCTGACTGGCAATGCCCAGCCTGCGGTGTGGCCTATGCCAAGGCGGCTGACGCTGCGCGCCCGCAAGAACTGCGCAATCCGGCAACCCAAATGGTGAGCACGGCTGAAGATCGCCGCTCTTCATGGCGCAAATGGGTCTGGTTGGGGGTGCTGGCCGGTGCGCTGGTTTCGGGTGTCCATCTGGTGCAAAAGCGGCAAGGCGGGGCCTCCGGCGCCGGCAACTGGTTGGGTGGCGGCATGAGCACTGAGCAAATGCACGCGCTGGCCTCCACCGTCAAGGCGGGTGAGGTCGTGATGTACACGACCACCGAGTGCCCTTACTGCGCGCAAGCCAAGGGTTGGCTCCGCCAAAACGGTTTCGCTTTCAACGAATGCAACATGACCCTGAGCCGCGAGTGCGAGCGTGAGTTCTTGAGCTACGGCGGCAACGGCACACCCTACTTGGTGGTGCGCGGCCAGCACATGAAAGACGGCTTCGATTCAGACCAATTTCTTGCGCTGCTCAAGCAATAGCCGCAGCGCAGACGCACGGACCGGCAGCAACGACGATGGCAATGAGCATGACGACAGCAACACCCACGCGCCAACCCCTGCGGCTGGCTGCGGCTCGGCTGTCGATCCCGCGCGGCCTGCTCGGTGCCTGCCTCATCGCCGCCGGCTTGCTTGCAGCCCCCGCAGCCCAAGCCCAGGAAACCGTCTGCGCCCGCGTCAAGATCGAGATCAAGCAAGAGCTGACGCTGGAGCGCCAGGCCTTCGATGCCGAGATGAAGATCAACAACACCACCGACAGCGGCGTGATCGAAAACGTCTCGGTGGTGGTGAAGGTGACCGATGAAAACGGCACGGCCGTGGCCGTGACCGACAACCCCAACGATGCGTCGGCGAAGTTCTTCATTCGCCTGTCGAACAAGCAAAACATCTCGGCCGTCGATGGCACGGGCAGCGTCAGCCCCAAGACCACCAGCATCATCGATTGGCTGATGATCCCGGCCCCCGGCTCGGCCGGCGCCAGCCCGCTGGGCAAGAAATACCTGGTCGGCGCCACGCTCAAGTACCGCTTTGGCGGTGAAGACACGGTGCTCGAAGTCTCGCCCGACGTCATCACCGTCAAGCCCTTGCCGCTGCTCACGCTCGACTACTTCTTGCAGCAAGACGTGATCGGCGACGACCCGCTCACGCCTGAGATCGAGGCGGTAGAGCCCGCGACGCTGGGCGTGCGCGTCAAGAACAACGGCTTCGCCACCGCCAAGAACCTGAAGATCGACTCGGCCCAGCCCAGGATCGTCGAGAACAACCAGGGCCTGTTGATCAACTTCACGCTCACCGGCAGCTACGTGAATGACGCGCCCACGCAAAACACGCTGCTCGTCAACTTTGGCGACATTGCGCCCAACACCAGCAAGATGGGCCGTTGGCTGCTCGAGACCACGCTCGCCGGCAAGTTCACCGAGTTCACCGCCAAATTCAGCCACGCTGATGAGCTGGGCGGCTCGCTCACCTCGTTGCTGCAAGCCACCAACGCCCACTTGCTGATACGCGACGTGCGGGTCGACCTGCCCGGGCGCGACATGGTGCGCGACTTCCTGGCGCAAGACGGCGACGTGATTCGCGTCTACGAGTCGGAAGGCGCCGACACGCTGGTGACCGACCGCAGCAATGTCGCGCAAGTGACGGCCGGCGTGAACGGCGCGGGCAATGCCAGCTACCGCATCACATTCTCGGCCACTGCCGGCTTTGCCTACCTCAAGCTGCCCGACCCCTTCAACGGCACCAAGGCGCTGGGCACGATCAAGCGCTCCGACGCCAAGCAAATGTTGCCCGAGAACGCTTGGCTGTCCAAGACCCGCAACCTGGAGGCGCAGCGCTGGGAGTATTGGATCAACGTCTTCGACGTCAACACCACCGGCACCTACGACGCCGAGTTCAAGGCGCCGCCGCCGGTGGCCACGCCGCCGCAGTTGCAGTTCATCCCCGACCGCACGACCAAAGAGCAGCAGCAGGTGTCGTTCCTGGTCGAGGCCAGCAGCCCTGGCGGCTTGCCGCTCACCCTCAGCGCCGCGCCGCTGCCCGCAGGCGCACGCATCATCGCCCAAGCCGCCGATCCGCTGGCGCCCGGCCTGACGCGTGCCCTGTTTGACTGGACGCCGCCCAAAGGCTCGGTCGGCAACTACCTCATCACCTACAGCGCGACCGACGGCACGCTGGTGGGCGCGCGCTCGGCCAGCATCAAGGTCGAGTCGAGCGCGCCGCCGCCGGGGCCGGGCACACCGACCATTGACGCGCCGGTGTCGGGTGCCCAGGTGGCCACGGTCAGGCCCACGCTGGGCGTGCAAACCTCCAGCAACCCGGCCGACCCGACCACGCAGCTGCAGTTCGAGCTGTACGCCGACGCCGCCATGACGCAATTGGTCGAGACCGCAGTGGTCGCCGAGGCCCCGCCCGCGCCCGGCAACGGCGCCGGCCCGGTGCCGCAGCCCACCACCTGGCAGCCCGCGGCCGACCTCAACGACAACACCAACTATTGGTGGCGTGCGCGCGGCTACGACGGCACGGCGGTCTACAGCCCGTGGGTCAACGGCCGCTTCTTCGTGAATCTGTTCAACGACGCGCCCGACACCTTCAACCTCAGCAGCCCCGCGCCCAACGCCGAAGTCGCGCAGCTGCAACCGGTGCTGGGCTGGACCAACAGCAGCGACAAGGACGGCGACGCCATTGCCTACGGTGTGGCCATCTACCAAGACGCGGCGCTCACGCAACGCGTGACGCAGGTGGATGCCTTGCCGGCCGATGCGAGCGGCAGTACCCACTGGGCGGTGGGCTTGGCGCTGACCAACCACGCCACCTACTACTGGCGCGTCACGGCCACCGATGCGCTGGGCGCGCAGACCGACTCGATGGCGCGGCCCTTCCTGGTCAACACCGGCAACACGCCACCCACGGTGCCCGTGCTCTTGAGCCCGCAATTGGGCGGCCAAAGCACCAGCAGTACCACGCTGCTGACGATTCAAAACAGCGTCGACGCCGATAACGACCTCATCACCTATGTGTTTGAGATCGACACGGTGAACACCTTTGATTCGGGCGACAAGCGCTCGTCGGACCAGATGATTCAGAGCGCGGGCGCTGCAACCAGTTGGAGCGTGAGCAGCCTGGTCGAGAACAAGCGTTACTACTGGCGCGTGAAGGCGCAGGACGGCCGCGCCGAATCGGCCTGGAGCGGTGGCGACTTCCTGATGAACGCCGTCAACGAAGCACCCCCAGCGCCGACGGTGGCCAACCCCGGCGACGCAGCGTGGACGGCCGCGCTGCAGCCCAGCCTGCAAGCCAACCCCGTGCTCGACCCCGAGGGCGACGCGGTGAGCTATCAGTTCGAGGTGTACCGCGACGCGGCGCTCGCCGACAAGGTGATCGAGGGCAGTTCGGGCAACACGGGTTGGATCGTGTCGGCGGCACTGACCGACAAGACCACCTACTGGTGGCGCGTGCGCGCGGCCGACCCGCAACTCATGGCCAGCGCGTGGTCGGGCGCCACCGTGCTTTACGTGAGCAGCGGGCCTTATCAAGACCCGACGATTCAGCTCACGGCGCCGGCAACTCCCATTCAGCCCACGCTGGTCGGAAGCCGCAAGATCGCCACGCTGCGCTGGGAGGGTACCGACCCCAACATCGAGCCCAACATTGCGCTGTACTACAGCACCAGCAACGCCGGGTTCACCGGCAATCTGATCGTCGACGGATTGCGCC
>Ga0315286_10001119_pt1 | contig 23940 bp, 23 predicted proteins | sample YL17G10_0_MG_FD_205038 | JGI IMG/M metagenome (GOLD analysis project Ga0315286, IMG submission 205038) | Sediment microbial communities from Yellowstone Lake, YNP, Wyoming, USA - YL17G10_0 | ecosystem: Environmental > Aquatic > Freshwater > Lake > Sediment | place: USA: Wyoming | collected...
GACCACTTCTACAACAACTCCGTCGACTTCCAGACTACCAACGGAGCTTCAACCACTACCCTCAACCTGTCCACGGTCCTGTTCGACAACCCACAAGGCAACTTCCAGAACTACACTTCGCTGTCGCTCAACGACTCGATTGCAGTCAATTCAGGGTACTTGATCAACTGGACGACGAATTCGTCGGCGCTTCCTTCAGGCCGCAGCAGTTTCGCGCAAAAGTTCGTTAACATAAGCGCCGTTTCGGGCGCCGTTTCAATAGACTCCATTGCGTGGAACTGGGACGACAACGAAACCTTGAGCTACGCCGAAGGCAGTTTCGAGCTCTGGAAATACAATTCAACAGGGTGGAATTACACCAACGCCGTTCTTGACACGGTTGCGAACACCCTCTCGCTAACGAACATGAATCCAGCAAGCGAGTACGCAATACTTGAGACCACTAATTGTCCCGTGATAACTTCTTCAGGCACGCACGTCATGACATTCAACTACTCCGGCGCCCCGAACAACGCGTCTCCCTTCTCGAATTACACGTGCGTTAAGATAATGGCTTCGAACGTAGTGTTCGACTGCAACGGCTACAGCGTAACGAACGACGGAACGGCCGGAACCACGTACGGCATACTCCCCGACGGCAACGCCACTAACGTAACCGTAAGAAACTGCATTGTCTCTGGCTACACTTACGGCATTTTCGGCTACGGAATAAACTACAGCAGTTTCTACAACAACACGGCTTTCAACAACAGCGGATCCGGCTTGTCGTTGCGGGCTGCCTACAACAACAGCGTGACCAACAATACGGCCTACGAAAACTACGAAGGAATTTCGCTCAACGACGCTAACTCGAGCACAATCAGCGGCAACGAAGCATACAACAACACGAACGAAAACATATTCCTCAACCAGAGTTTCTATAACGTGATTTCAGACAACTACGCGCACTCCAGCAACACGCGCGGTATCAGACTCTACGGAAGCTCGTACAACAACGTCACGAACAACCGCATTGTCAACTGCTTCCCCGGCCTCCAGCTCTTGTTCGGCAGCACAAACAACCGCATAGAAAACAACACCGCCGACAACAACACGAACTACGGCTTCAGAGTCTTCAACCAGTCAAACGACAACGTGTTCGTGAACAACACCGCCTGCGACAACACCCTCAACGGGTTCCACGTGCACCTTGACTCGCACAGAAACAACTTCACCGGAAACACCGGCTGCAACAACACTCAATACGGCTTCTACTTCGAGACTAGTTCGTCGAACACGCTCGCCAACAACACGGCCTACAACAACTCCAACGGCTTCCGCTTCGAGTCCGCTTCAAACAACAACACCCTTACCAACAACACGGCTTACAACAACTCCCAGTACGGCTTCATCTTCTACGTCAACTCCAGCTACAACAACTTTACCGACAACCTGGCGTTCAACAACGGAAACCGTGGATTCTACCTCTACGTCGGCGCCAGCTACAACAACCTCGTCAATAACCTGGCGTATGGCAACGGTAATCGCGGGTTCTACTTGGATACCGAATGCAGTTACAACACGCTCGTCAACAACACGGCCCGCGACAACCTGAACAGGGGATTCCACGCTTACTCAAACTCCAGTTACAACACCTTCGTCAACAACACGGCTTACAACAACTCCTTCCAAGGCTTCCGCATAGAATCAAGTGCCGGCAACAACCTTACGAACAACACGGCTTACAACAACTCCCTTTACGGCTTCCTTGTGGACAACAACTCCACCAACAGCTTCCTCTCCAACAACACGGCGTACAACAACTCGCAAGTAGGGCTCCTCATAACCGGGGCGAACGGCACGACCGTGCAATGGGACCATTATTACGGCAACCCCGCAGACTTCCAGGTAAACAACTCTGGCGCCTCCGCAATCAACGTAAACCTCTCCAACGTAGTATTCGACAACCCGACGGGCACCATGCAGAACTACACAACTGTTTCGCTCGCCGACTCCGTGGACGCCGCCACGGCTTATCTCATCAAGTGGACGGTTAACTCTTCCACGCTTCCGTCAGGCCTGCGCAGCTTCGCACAAAAATTCGTTAACATAACCAACGCCTCGGGCGCAGTATCCATAGACTCGATTTCATGGAATTGGCAGGACTCGGAACTAGGCGGCTACGACGAAAACGGTTTCGAACTCTGGAAGTACAACGCGTCTGGCTGGACAATACTCAACAACACGCCCGATGCCGCGGGCAACACGCTGTCACTGACCAACATGAACCCCGCAAGCGAGTATGGAATACTTCAAAGCAACCTTACGCAGTGCCCGCTCATTACCGCGTCCGGCACTTACGTCCAGAACCAAAGCTACTCTGGTTCGCCGAACGACGCATCCGAAGTAGCAGCTGGCGCCAAAGCCTGCGTCAAAATCGCTGCTTCCAACGTCGTATACGACTGCAACGGCTATGCGATTGCAAACGGAACAGTTGCCACGACTTACGGCATTCTTGTAAACGCTTCCGCTTCCAACGTGACCGTCAAAAACTGCCCGTACGTCTACAACTACAGTTTCGGAGCTTACGTCCACGCGTCCCAAAACGTTTCGCTGACGAACACAACCGCCTTCAACAACACGCTGGTCGGCTTCTACCTAAACGCGTCCTCCAACTGCACGCTGTCAAACAGCACGGCGTACGGCAACCCCAACGGCCTCTACCTAATTTCAAGCAACAACAACACGCTGTCGAACAATACCGCACATGATAACACAGAGGGCTTGATCACCGTGTCGAGCTCGAACAACACGCTTGCCCACAACCATGCATTCAACAATACTGACGGCTTCTACTTCGTCGCAACTTACAACAACACGGTGGACAACAACGCGGCGCACGACAACACAGTCGACTTCTACCTGGCTGCAAGCGATGAAAACAATGCGTTCAACAACAACACCGCGTTCAACAGCACTTATGGCTTCGCCGTAGTCTCAAGCTCTAACAACGCGTTCACCAACAACACAGTCTACAATGACGCGAATGGTTTCTATCTTGTTTCAGGCGCCGAGAACAATTCACTCGCCAACAACACGGCGTTCAGCAACACGTACGGGTTTGCCCTACTCTCGGTTTCGAACGTGCTCGTCAACAACACGGGATACGGCAACGTGGACGCTTTCTTCCTCGGGTCAACCGCAACCAACAACACGCTCGAAAACAACACGGCGTACAACAACTCAGATGGATTCGCCCTTTCCTCAAGCTCGGGCAATAACTTCACTTCCAATAATGCCTTCAACAATACCTACGGATTCGCCTTTACTTCAAGCTCCAACAATACACTGAGTTTCAACACGGTATTCAACAACTCCAACGACGGTCTATTAATTGTATCCAGCTCCAACAACAGCTTTACTGGCAACATGATATACCGTAATACGTTCGGCTTTGCATTTACATCAAGTTCCGACAACAACCTGCTGGTCAACAACACCGCCTTCGACAACAGTCGAAGCGGTTTTTACTTGCTTTCAAGCAATTTCAACAACTTCACCAACAACACGGCCTATTCAAATGCCCAGCACGGCTTCTTCATCCAACAAAGCAATTACAGCTCGTTCACCGACAACACGGCTTACTCCAACGTCTTTGACGGCTTCCAGCTGCTCTTCGACTCGACGAACAACGTGTTAGTGAACAACACTGCGTTCAACAACACGCAGAACGGCTTCTGGCTGGACGTCAGAGCGAACTACAACAACTTGACGAACAACACGGTTTACAACAACACGAACAGCGGCTTCAGTCTCTCCGACTTGTCGAACCAAAACAACTTGGACAACAACACTGCTTACGGCAACCAATACGGCATTTCGATAGTTCCCGGCTTCAACCTCAACCTCGGCGCGCACGACAACTCCATGAACCTGAACCATGTTTACAACAACGCGCAGCACAACCTGTTCTTCAGCAACTCCACGGGCAACGTGTTCGCAAACGGCACGCTCAGCCGCTCCAACTACGGCGACGGCTACTACGACGCGTACTCGGAAGAAAACGCTTCCAACTACCTGCTCAACGCGACGTTCAACAAGTCAAGCGTCGCGTTCCAAAACGCGTTCAGCAACCTCTTCGTGCAATGGTACTTGGACGTCCGCGCGCTCGATAAGGCGGCGAACCCAGTCGCAGGCGCGGAAATCCGCGTTTTCAACGCCACGAACCCGGGCACGCCGATGTGCGACTTGATTACGCAATTCAACGTCGACCCCAACTTGAACGGTCGCATTGGCTGGCGGGTCGTCACGGAGTACGTGCAAAACGGTTCGGCTTCCTTCCCGAACGAGTGCAACGGAACCGCGCAAGCGAACCTGAGTTGCTACACCAACCACACGATAAAAGGAATGAGCGACAACCCCTTCAAACCCGTGTACGTCAACGAGTCCATGCTCGTTAACTTCACGCTCGGCCAGTGGGCGTACTACCACGGCTTCGACAATGCCGCAATCGCATTGCGCGAAAATGTGACTAACGAGTCGCTGGTTGAAATGAGTTCAAGCCAAGGAAACGTGTACGGCGCCGACGAAGACTCTGCAGTCAACTGGACGGCCATGCAGGCGCTCGGCTACAACCGAAACGGCGCGCAAAACACGTCCTCTTTCAACGAATCCGACAAAGCGCTGAACTTAACTGGCGCCGCAGAAAGCATTCAAGCGCTCTACGACGCAAACAATGACGGCGTTGCGGACCGGACCGCCACCTTCGTGGTATTCGGCCGCACGATAAGCAACGTTCCGGTAATCAACACGACCAACACGTCGAGCTTCGTCACGGGAATACTGTGGGACACGAGCGGCAACGCGTACTACTCGAACGCAACCAGGCCGCCGCTTGTCTTCGTAACCAACATAAACCACTCGCAGGCAGGAAAATACGGAACTTACGACTACGAACTGCGCTTGCCGTCGCCGCTAGTCAACTACACTACGGGCGGCGTTTCGAATTACGCGAGAATCTACTGGGAAAAGACATGAAAATAAATACCCTGCTTCACTTTCCTTCCGTGATGCGCGGCTCAAACAAGTTGTTTCTCGCCTTCCTGCTGCTAGCAGTCGCCTTCGCGTGCGCGCTTCCCGCTTACCAGTCCGGCGCGTCGGTAAACGTTTCCTCCAACGCAACCACGACCGAAATTCCTTCCCTTCTTTCAAACTTAACCGCTGAAGCCGTTTACGCCCTAAACCTCAGCGGATTCACTCAAACCAGTTTGTGGGCCGCAGTGTACGGCAGCGTCACCGGCAACGTAACGCTCGCGTCAAACGACTCTTCAACGCGATACGAACTCATTTCGTGGACCGCGGGCGGCGCGGGATACGTCTACGCAACAAATTCCTCAAGCGCGCCGTCGTGGGCCAGTATAGTCCCGACGCCGTGGACTGGCAGCCAACTCGATTCGTACCTGGGATTCGACTCCGCGTGGAGCGACAACGCCAACCGCACGTTCGCCTACAACAACTCCTTGCTCACGGTGGGCACTAAAACCATTTCCGCAGGAACGGGTTCGAACACCGCCGCGAAATCCGAGAACTACTCCAACGCAACAGTGTGGGAGACCGTCGCCTTGAACGACACTACCACAACCCCCGTTTTCACCTGCTTGCTTCAATCAAACCAGACGGCCTACAACGGAGAAACAGCCGACTTCCAGCTCCTGCTGCCTAACAACCAGAAAGTCGACGGCCCCGCAACCGTTTACTACTTCTACCTCGAACTACACTGAGCGCCAAGCAATTTATTATAAGCCCAACTGATTAGTGTTACCCAGTGGTGAAAGCATGGAGAAAGCGGCTGCAATAATTTACTTGAGCGAACTCGAATTCGAGTCCAAAGTAGCGTGGGCCTTCTCGAAGAAAATCAATGCCCTCGTTTACTCCGTCACGCCCAAGAAAAAAGGACTTCTTGGAACAGGCCCGGTTGAAGTAAAAGTCGACAACCAAGCAAAGATTTCGCTCGTCGAAGCCCCGCTGGCAATCATTGGCTCCAACGCTAAAGAAGGAATCCTCTCCCCCCACACCACCGCGTTCCTCGACCAACTGGACTTGAACGGCCGGAAAGTAATCATATTCATCGTAGGCAGCGGAGACTGTTCGCAGGCCCTCGCGGAACTCGCGCAAGCCTGTTCCGCCAAAGGCGCCGACATCCTGTCAACAATCTCGTTCGAAGTCGGCGCATCCGAAGAACAAATGGAGCTTGCCGTAACCAAGCTGTTGGAAGGAAGGTGATTTGGAAATGGAAGAAAGAGCGATTAGCCCAATTGCACTGAAATTGCGCCGCAAGTACTACAAGTGCGGCGGCTGCGAAAAAGTCTTCGACCGCGGCACCCACGAACGCGTGCCACTGAACCCCCGGTTCACCGAATCGTGGAGCGTCTGCCCCCACTGCTTCGCCGAAAACAACGCCTACTCACCGAAAATAAGCGCGTGGACTGAAGGAGTCCTAGTTAAAGTGTTCGGCCTAACGCCGCACAAGGCGCAGGAAATAGTCAAAAAATACTCTGCTGTGAAACAAGAGAAAGCGGCTTGAACGTCACAGCTGCAGGGCGCGCGCTATGCGCTCGAAATGCGGCTTGAAAGACTCGGCCCTTCCCTCGTAAGGGCTCTTGACTTCCACGTGCAAGATTCCTTCCTTGAGCGCGGGCGTGTGTTCCGGCTTCAAGTAATTCCTTACCGCCAGCTTGTGGTCCAGTTCGTGCTCGCCGGCCACTGAAACCGCGCGGCGAATCTTGTATTTCCTAAGCAGTTCCTTCAAGAGACCGGCTTGTGCAACGCCCGACCAGCCAGTGGCATACCGGTAATACTCGTTGACCGACTGGGCTTCGTCCGCCTTGGCGGCTTCCGCCCGCGTCTTCGCCTGATTGGGCGCGGCGACTATCCCCCTGAAAACGTGAAGTGGAATGCCGGCCTGAATCAACTCTCCTTTGGCCTTGCGCACTACCGCGTCAACGGTTTCTCCCTCTGCCGCGTGTGCCGTCCTGACTACAAACAAGTGCACTCCGTGTTCGTAAAGCGCCCGCAACGCGTTTACCGCGTGCGGCCGCGCGACCCTGACGACCTCGCCCTTCTTTGTCACCACGTGAGTCAAAGAGTCTACGCTGAAGAAAACTGCGCGGCTTTCGGGCTCGTGATACGCCATGAAACGAATTGTCTGCGGCGCTTTATTTAAACCATTACGCCTAGCTCTTTTCCAATGACGGAATTCCTGGAAGTAATCGACGAAAAAAATCGCGTGCTCCGCCTCGCTCCCCGCAGGCAGTGCCACGAACAGGGACTGCTGCACAAGGCAGTTCACGTCCACGTGTTCGACTCGAAAGGAAGGCTCTACCTGCAAAAGCGCGGAGCGCACACCGACCGTTTTCCCTTGTACTGGGACTCGTCCTGCGCCGGCCACGTTTCCCCGCGTGAATCCATGGAAAACGCCGCAAAACGCGAATTAACGGAAGAACTCGGCTTGAAAGGAAAACTCGTGAAAAAAATGGACTTGCGGTGGCGCTTGAAGTACAAGAACTTGACGGAAAACGAGTTCATTCGGCTCTATTACTTGGTCACGCGGAAGCAACCGGTGCCGCGCAGAGGAGAACTGGCGGGCGGAAAATGGGTTTCACTGAAAGAATTAGACGAATTGATTGCCGGAAGGAAAGAAAAAGTGGCTCCGGCCCTTGAAATAATCCGTTGGTTCACGCGCTAAGCGGCCTGCCTCGACTTTTGGCCTTTTTCCCTGAATTCCCTGAGCCACCGGCCCATGTTTTGTTCAGCTGCGCGGCCCTTCAAGTGCGCGAAAACATGGCCGTTTTCGACTCTGCCGGCAAGTTGTTCGGCCCTTTTCATGTCAATGCCACGCCGCATATCCCGTATTGCCTGCGAGAGCCTTTCCCGCGAGCCGGCGGCAGCGCGCTCGTAATCCTTTCCGAAGGGAGTTTTTGAAAAGAATTCGCGGCGGGAGCTTTGCACGGCGTGGTCGCGTATGGCGTCAATCAGTTCAGCCTGGTTAACCAAGTGCTCCATTGTATTCAGCGTGCGCAAATTCGTTTTCTTGATTACCATCTGGCTCAGCACGTTGAGCCTTTTTTCGATTTCCCTGCGCCTGTTTTCAAGTGACATACCCTCTTCATCGCCGGCCGGCATTTTATTCCTTTGCCCCCCGCTTTTTTAAGAAAAGGTTTCCTACTTCGTGCGCCGAAAAGGCGGAGCTGGTGAGCGTGAAAACAGTTCAAGTCGACGTCCAGTCGGAAGAAAAAGCGTCGAGAGTAGAGCTACTCGTGCGCTTAGTGTACTGGATTCCGTTGTGTATAGTCCAAGCCGTGCTCGGAATAATTCTGGTAATCCTCTGGCTCGTCAACCTAGTAACCATACTCGTATTAGGCAAGCGCGTCGGAATGGACTTGGTCAAAAAATATTGGCAGTACAAAGCCAAAATGGAGTGCTACTACCTCCTCATGACCGACGAACGCCCGCCTATAATGCCGGAGTGAAAACAAGTTGGAGCTCTTACAAGCCCTGCTGCTGGGGCTAGTGCAAGGAATTACCGAGTGGCTGCCCGTATCCAGCTCGGCCCACCTAGTAATAACGCGGCAACTGCTCGGAATGACGGCGTCGGCGGCATTCGACGTCGCCCTGCACGCCGGAACCCTCCTAGCCGTAATCGCAGTTTTCTGGAAAGAATTCCTTGAAATGCTGCAAGCGGTAATCCACTTGGACTTCAAGAGCCACGCCGGCAAAACAGCTTTGCTAATAGTGCTCGCAACCATTCCCGCCGCCGTTGTCGGCGTGTTGTTCAACGACTTCTTCGAAAGCCTGTTCTCCAACCTCGCGGCGGTCGGAACCGCGCTGCTCTTCACCGCGATTCTGCTTTACGCGGCGTCGAAAACAAGCGGGCAGAAAGAAGTTGGAAGCAAACAAGCGGCAGCAATCGGAATAGCCCAGGCCGTCGCCATTGCACCGGGAATCTCGCGCAGCGGCGCAACCATTTCGGCAGGAATGCTGGCGGGAGTCGACAAAAACAAGGCCGCCCGTTTTTCCTTCCTCCTGTCCGTTCCAATCACGCTGGGAGCCGCGTTGTTCGAAATCCGCAAGGCTTCACTGCTCGAACTCGACCCCCTCGCCGCCGTGTTGGGAATAGCAGTCGCTGCAGCCGTCGGATATGCGTCGATAAAACTCCTGCTCAAGCTAGTCAAAGAATCAAAGCTGCAGTGGTTCGCGTACTACTGCTGGCTAGTCGGCCTCGCGTGCGTCGCGTGGTCGTTTTTCTAGAAAAACAAGTCCCTTTCTCCTTTTTCCAAGCGCTTCAAGCGGCGTGCCAACTCTTGTTTAGTGGCCGCGCAGCCTACGTTGCCTGCTTGTTTTTCCAAGAGAGTTTCTCCTTCTTTCCTGGTTTCAGGCGACGCGTGGTCCAGCAAGTACTCTTTGAAAGTCAATGCAGCGTTCGGCGTGCACAAGTCCTGTATCGCCCCTGTTTTAGCGAGTTCCATGAAATCACAGCCAGTTCGACCGCTGCGATAGCAAGCAGTGCAAAAACTAGGCAGAACACCCTGCCTGCAAAGCGCAAGAACGACCTCATCCAGAGGACGGTGGTCCGAAACTTCGAACTGAGTCGCGGAAGCACCGGCCTTGCCATAGCCGCCAGGCTCAGTCACTGAAGCCGCGCTTGCCTGCGAAATCCCGATTTCGAACGCCTTGTGCCTCAGCGCCGGCGCTTCGCGCGTCGACAAAATCATTCCCGTGTAAGGCACCGAAAGACGCAGCACTGCAATGGCCCGCAGGAACTCGTTGTCTGAAACAGGAGACGAATTGAAGCAAACTGTTTGAGCGGGCTGGAAGCGCGGCACTGAAATAGTGTGCGGCCCCACGCCGTGCTTTCGCTCCAAGTACTGCGCGTGCGCAATCAACGCAAGCACTTCAAACCGCCAGTCGTGCAAGCCGAACAACGCGCCTATTCCCAAGTCATCGATTCCCGCTTCAAACGCGCGGTCTAGCGCCGTAATCTGCCGCTCGTAGTCCGCTTTCGGTCCTCTGTGAAGTTTTTCGTAAGCCTCGCGGCAGTACGTCTCCTGAAACAACTGGTAAGTGCCAATACCCGCTTCTTTCAGGCGGAAGTAGTTTTCTTTCGTCGTAGCCGCGACGTTGACGTTGATTCTGCGAATGGATTCTCCGCGCGGCCCACGAGTTGAATAAATGGTTTTAATGGCGTCGACCACGTAGTCAACCGGGTTTTCAGCGTGTTCCCCGGCTTCCAGCAACAGCCGCTTGTGGCCCATTGCCTCCAAAACCCTTGTCTGCGCAGCGATTTCCTCAAGCGACAGTTTTTTCCTCGGCGCGGGATTGGACGCGTGGAAGCCGCAGTAAGCACAGTCGTTCACGCAGTAACTGCTCAAGTAAAGCGGCGCAAACAAGACGAGGCGCGAGCCGTAAATCTCTTTCTTGACCTCGGCTGCTGCTGAAAAAAGCGTTTCAGAATAATTTTCGCCCGCCGACAGAAGCGCCGCTGCCTCTTCCAAGTCAAGCCCTTTTTTCTCACCCGCCTTGGCAAGCAATTTCGCGAACTCTCCCGCGCCCGGCCGACGGGCGTCCGCAAGCGTTTTCTCAATTCTTGTTTCGTCGACAATCAAGTTCAAACACCGAAGTCGGTTGGAGCCCGGCCGATTTCCCGAAGCAACTGCTGCGCCGCCCTGATTTCATCAGCTATCCCGTCGCGCTGGGGCTTGCCGGGATACAAGTCATACTGTTTTACGTATCTTGCAGGAGTGGCGCTAATCATAAACGAATTCGCTCCAGCCAAAAAGCCCCGACGCCTTCCGTCGGACGCAAGCTTTTCCAACGCCGTCGTAACCAGAATCTTCGAGTCCGGTTCGACAAGCCGGCTTGTTGCAAGCACTTTAAGCACGTCGTCAAGCAGCGGCTTGGCGCAGGAAGCAAGCGGCGTCTGGGAATGCGGAATCAACGGCCCGAAAGAAAACATTTCAGCGTCCAGTTCCTTGGTCAACAAAACATCTTGCGCCAGACTCTTTCTCGTTTGGTTAGGTAATCCAATCAAGCTGCCTGTTGCGACAAGAAAACCTTGCTTTCGCGCGAAGCGAATGCAGTCCAGCCTGTCGCGGAGTTCCTGTCCAGAGTGCAGTTCGGCGTACAACGCGGGATCCGAGGTTTCAAAACGAATCAACGCCCCCCTCGCGCCCGCTTCCCACATGGCTTCATACGCGTCTTCACCGCGCTCGCCCACTGAAACGAATACGACCGCCCCGCATTTTTCGCGGATTTTCTCGACTATTTCCGCAAGCGTTTTGGTCGGGTAGTGTTCGTCCTCGCCGCTTTGAAGCACCAGTGCCTTGAAGCCCAGCGTGTTAACCGCGTAATCCGCTGCTTCGACTATCTCGGAAACAGTCATTCTATAACGCGGCAGCGCGGCGTTAGAACGCCGTATGCCGCAGTACGCGCAGTCATTCCCGCAATAGTTCGAAAACTCGATTATCGCGTGCACGCAGCAAGCGTTGTTCAAGCGCCTTCGCCGCAACTCGTTTGCCGCCGAGTAAAAAGCGTTCAAGTCCCCTGGTTCCTCCAGCGCAAGAAGCTTTTCTGCCTCAACCGCGGAAGGCGGCCTGCCTTCGAAAGCGCGGTTTATCACTCCTTCCAGCCAAGCGTTTTCTCCAACAACGCGCCGCGAGAGTTCTCCGTCTTTTTTCCTGAGTTCCGGCAAGACCTTCTCCCAGCTTCCGAGAAGGGCATTCGCCTGTTTTTCGCTTATTTTCTGCACGACTAGGCCGGCTTGCGCGTAAACAAAGTCGCCCGCTTCAACTTCAGTTGAGTCTACCAAAGCGCGCTTGCGCTCGCCGAAGTAATCTATTTCAGCGACGCCGTCTTCGACGCGGACTACTCTGCCGGGAATTGCGTAGCACATTAAGGCAACACTTAGCGGAGCGAATAATTAAAGCCGTATGCGAAACCTTTTAACCACCTGTTTTCACAAAATAGTAAGTAACGCTAGCACGCGTTAGAGAAGAGATTGAGCTTGAATAAGGAGAATTTCTTTTTCTAGATTTGTTGTGCGACTGCGTTAGTTTAAAGAAGGTGAAGACTATGTTCGGCGGACCGCGCCACAGTATGGGACCAAGGCAGATGTACAAGGCAACTTGTTCGGACTGCGGAAAGGAATGCGAAGTTCCCTTCCAGCCAACCGACGGACGCCCGGTATACTGCGAAGAGTGCTTCTCGAAGCACCGCAAACCGCGCACCTCGCGCGGCGGATACTGAGTTTTCTCAGTAAAAGCCGGCCGCGAGGCCGGCAACCCTTTTTATTTAAGTTCTTCTTCTAATCAGTTCATGAACAAATGCAATTGCGTGCTAACCGCGCTCGCGCTTTTATCGATAATTCTAGCCGCCTGGGGATACTCGGTACTGCCCCAAACAATTGCGTCGCATTGGGACGCGTCCGGCGTAGCCAACGGGTTTTCAGGAAAAGAAACTTCCTTCCTCTTCCCCATTCTAGCAGTAATAATAGTCATTTTGTTCAACTGGCTGCCCAAGTACGACCCGTTGTACAAGAACATCGAAAAATTCGGCGCCGAATGGAACGCGTTCAAAGTCGTTTTAATAGCGTTCATGATCTACTTGCAGGCGTTGTTCATCGCCTACAACCTCGGTTTTTCGTTTAATTTCACGCAAGGGCTTGCGCCCGCCTTCGCCGCGTTGTTCTACTCGGTCGGCATCCTGCTGGCAAAGGCCAAGAGAAACTACTTCATCGGAATAAGGACGCCGTGGACTCTTGCAAGCGACTTGGTCTGGGACAAGACCCATTCGCTAGGGTCGAAGCTCTTCAAGGCAACTGCAATAGCCTTCCTGATAGTGGGACTTCTTTTGCCCAACTTCGCCATCTGGGTGCTGCTCGGCCTACTCATCGGGGTGGTAGTGTACTTGCTGTACTTCTCGTACTCGCAGTGGAAGAAGGAAAAGAAGGGCAAAAAGCGCTAGTGCAAGCAGCCCCAAGTCTGCAGCCGGTCCGAATCATCGTGCCAACGCGAGCCAATGTCCGTGCGGTAAAACATGTTCGGAAGCATTATGTTTCTCACTCGGGAGTAAACCTGTTTTCGCGCGTCGTCCATCGTGCTCCCCGAACCAGTCACTACCAACGCGTACCCCGAGTTGCCTGCAAGCCTCCAGTCTCCCTCAACCAGCTTGACGTCCCCCAAGTGAATTCCTTCAAGCGAAGGCTTCTTGAACAGAATAACCGCTTCTTCGGACAAGCGCTTGTAGGTCTTCGGGTCGTCGAACGGAAAAGGAGGCACTGCAACCACTACCCCCAGTTGAAATCCTTTGTTCGTCTTAAGCTCGGGCTTTTGTCCCTTTGCAATTGAGTACAAAAATTCTCCCCACGGGCTTGCAACGCCCTCCATTTGAATGCTTATAGTAGGGTAGCCGAAGCGCGAAGTAAACTCAAGGGGATAGATTCCGCGGTTGTTGGCAATGCAGTTTATGTCAATGTAACCCACGTAGCCGCTGGCAGCAAGTTTTTCCTTCATTTTGCCCAGCGTTTCGTTGAAAACAGTGTTCGGAGGCGACCAGTACATCGCCGTACCCATTTCGCCGGTGGACGGCCCTATTTCTCCGGGAAACATTTTCTTGTGCTCGAAATTCACGTTAATGGGCGTAATGAAATCCTTGCCGTTGAAAAAAGCGCCGACCGCCACTTCCACGCCCGCCGCGTACCGCTGGAGCTGAAAAACCTTGATTTTCTTCGACCAGTTTTTCTTGTAGTGTTCCAGCACCTGAAGAACGTCTTTTCCGTCTTCCTCTTGGCCTATGAACAACAGTTCCTTTTCGTTCTGAGCCAAGCCGCTGGGTTTTATCACGTAGCGCCCGGGGTTAGCGTTCAAGAACTTTATTGCCTCGTCGAAGTCAGTGAAGTTCCAACGAGGCAGGACGTTCACGCCCACGGCCTGCAGCTCGCTCTGGCCGAATTCGCGGTCGTCCTCCAGCTTGTCGGTATACTCGCTTCCGCCGACTACTACCTTTCCTTCCTTGCGCAGCTTGTCCGCTTCGTCGCCGAATCCAATGTCGTCGAAAACGATTACGTCCGCCCAGTCTTTCAGCGTTTTCCAGTCGTCGCACTTTTCCAAAAAGCCGTCGTAGACGTCGGCGTCGTCCTTGCTTTGAATAAAGCACTTGACGTCATGGCCTTCCTTCTTTATCTGCCACGCCAAGTCTCCGCTGAGGCTCTCAAGTGAAACGAACAAAAACTTTTTGGGCGCGCTTGTTTTTTCAGAGTTTCCGTTCGACAAAAAAAATCCACCGGCAAAAGAAAAACGCCCGGGTATAAAATTGTTCGCGAAAAAAGTTACGCCAACGATGCGCCGAATTTCCTAGCGTTCTCCAAGTCCGTTGCGTCGGGGTGGCCTTTGTTTACTCCGCCGATAAACTTTAGGGGACCCCACTTGTCGAGGCCCTTGCAAGCGAATTCGGCGACGACGGAGTAGCCTTTTTTCTGCACGGCCTTACGCAGCGCCCCCGTCTGTCCCTTGCCCCGCCCCGAAGTGCTGAACAGAAAAACCTTCCTGCCGTCAGCCTGGGGAAGCAGGGCGACGAATTCCAAGAGTTTCTTGTCGACGTTCATTCCGTAAATACCCGAACCCAAGCCAAGCAAGTCGGCGGAAGCCACGTCGCCGTCAACCACTCCCGTTGTCAAAGACTTCAGAACAACTTCAACGCCCTTTTCGCCCAAGCCGGCTGCAATTGCTTCAGCTACCTTTGAAGTATTGCTCGTCCTGCTTGAGAAAACAATTGCCGCCTTCAAACCAACAACCCCCCTTTTTTATCCTGCCTCGGGCGTGGGCAGCGAGTCGCCGACCTGCGGTTCAGCGGGATTGTCTATCGGAAAATCACTTGCGCCAAAACCGCTTCCGCCCGACGTAAAGGGAGTAAGCGTTGCCGTAGCCGACGCGGTTGTGGTAGTGCAATTTTCTTCCCAGGGTCTAAAGCACTTCTGCTTGGCCTCGCACCAAGAATAACCTGCAGAAGGAATACAGCCATGCACGTCCCTGTCGCCACCAACCAACTGCTGCCCCGGAGTAGGCGTCGGCGCACTTTGCTGCTGCACGCAGCCGGCAAGCAACGCAACTGCGGCAACTATTGCTATCAAGGTAATTAATTGCTTCATTTCAAATCAGCCTCCCTAAAGTTGTCGCAGCAGGACGCGAAGCTGGTCGCCTGCGCTGCGAATTGCGGTCCACACCGAGTTCTCCGATTCCGCAGGGTACTGCGACGGTCCAACGGAGTCGAGTGCGGTCCGGCCCTGCGTCAAACTCGCCCTGATTGCAGTTATTTGGTCGCCCTTGCCCGCGGCGGTCGCGTTTGCTTCAACTGCATTAGTTATTGCAACCAAGCGCGCGAGATCAGCTTTCGCGTAAAAGTGAAAGTTCGTTCCGTCCCTGCAGCCGTTAGCCAGACAGTATTGCTTCAACGCCGCCTGCACCTGCGCAGAGTCACCCGAGTCAACCGCCGCCTGCAGCGGAGTGACTATCTGAGTCCTCGCGCCCGAAATCAGCGACGTTATCTCCGACATGTCAGCGCCCTTTGCAGTCAAGTTCGCGGCTATTTCCTCCCAACGGGCGAGTTCCCCGTTCAAGTAAGTTACTTTGGTCCTGCCGGATTCAATCAACGCGCTTGACTGGCAGGAAGAGAATTCGTCGCGCCTGGTGTTGAACTGCGTGCGAAGCTGCGTTCGGGTATCGGCGGTAACGTTGTACTGGTTGTACTTGAGTCTTTCTCCTACGAGCGCCAAGTGCGCTGCAGTCAAGTCGGGCCACAACATGCCCAGCGTAAAGCTGGCAAAGTTTACGACGCTGCCCGCCGCGGCGAGCGACTCCAGCTGCGGACTGTCAGTGTTAAGCTTGTCGACGTGCGGCTGAAGCGCCGTCGAAGCTTCGGGCACTGCGGCAATCATGTCCGACAAGACCGCGGTCGTGAAAACGATGTTGCACTGCAAGTGCGCGGCACGCGCTTCAAGCGCCTGAACCGCGTCAGTAGCGTTTACGGAAAAAGAAGCCACTAAAAGTAACGCCGTAATCAACAAGAATTTGTTCAACTGACCACCCCTAATGCAATCTCATACGGAGCAGTCGTTTAAATTCGTTTTGCGAACAACCTGATTTTTATTTGGCTGGCGTGTTTGATTTTGCATGGCTTCAGAAGACGAGAAGTTCATGCGACTCGCGCTCCGCGAGTGCGAGAAAGGCATTCGAAAAGGAGGCGGGCCGTTCGGCTGCGTGATAGTAAAAACCGGCCGGGTCGTTGGAGCAGGACACAACACGGTCGTCAACGCCCACGACTGCACGGCCCACGCGGAAGTCAACGCGCTGCGTAACGCAGGAAAAAAACTTAAGACGCACGACCTCACGGGCTGCGTCGTCTATACTACCACCGAACCATGCCCAATGTGTTTCACCGCTATTCACTGGGGCAGGGTGAAGAAAGTTTTCTACGGCTGCACCAGGAAAGACGCTTCCAAAATAGGCTTCGACGACAAGCACTTTTACGACATACTAGAGCACAAGGCAAGAGATGAAATCGCCGAGCAACAGATCTGCCGCAACGAGTGCGTCAACTTGTTCAAGCAGTGGGTGAAAAACCCGCGGCACAAGAACTACTGACAAACAAAAACAATATTTACCTCCGCGCGCCAAACAAAGTTCATGAAAAACTTCGCATTAACCGCCTTGGCCTTCGTTCTCGTTTTCGCTTGCGTACACGCGGCAACGCCGGAAGACTTTATTGAATACCGTTACTACGCGGGAGTTCCCGTATTAGGCGGCGCGGTCGGTGAAAAAAACTGGGTTCAAACCAGTGAAGTCGCCTTGAACAGCCTTAACTACACCGCAAAATTTACTATTCAGCCAAAGGCGGCCTGCGCAGCGCCCTGCATTATACTGCTTAGCCAGCAAGTAGTCAAGAGCCGCGACTCAAGCAGCACGGCGTGGGCAGACAACCCCTTCGTAGAACAGCCGCGTCTTCAAGCCGACGGAGCCGGCTACGCAATTGAACTTACTTTCAGTCCGGATACAATGCTGGCCGGCGAATGCGGCCGGGAGTACGGCGTTTTCTTCAGTGTTTCCATCGTCGGCTCCACTTTCGTCAATATTACCTCCCGTTATTTTCCGTTCAAAATCCCGTGCGAGGCTGACGTGCTGATAGTGGGAAACAGCAACGCCTTTTCAAGTAACCACGACACCACCTTTACGTACTTGAGTCACACTTTCAATTACGACGAGGCAATCATCGCGTACGTAAACCTTTGGGGAAGCCGGGGCAACACTTCCCGCTACGTCGACTTCAGTGTCACCGTTGCAAGGAACTCGCTCGGCCTCGGCAGAAACCCCGACTTGAGTTCCACTTACCGTGAAAAGAGTTACGACGAACTGAGTGATGACGACGCGTTCGGAAGAAACGCTTCACGGCGCTTCGTGCCCATTGTCCGCGCCGCGCGCAACAAAGTAAAGCCCAAGTACATCATAATTGCGGGAGGTAACACGGTAATTCCAATGCCTTTCGCCCTCGACCCGTCCGAACTACTCAGCCGGGGAATACTTCGTTCGGACGACCCTTACGCATCGCTCGACGGCGGCGCGACGACCGCCGTAGTAAGCCGCCTCCTGACCCCCGAGTACCGGTTCGAAAGCCTACGCGAAAACACGCAGAACCAGCCTAACCTGCTCATACGCGAAATCGTAACCGCCAAGTACAGCGGAGGCCTCGTCAGGGACTCAAGAATCCTAGTCGGCGACGCGTGCGGCACCGAAGACTCCAACGCTTGCTTCCTACGCGCATACATTGAGCTCGAAAAAAGCTATTTCGCCTCCCAGTGCACCACCTACGCCGGCGAGGAAACCGGCGGGATAGGCGCCTGTTACCTTGTTCCAAACACGTGCAGGTCCTACCGCACCCTAGCCGGGGATACCGGCCAAATACCGACCGTGTGCTCGCGCGACGACATGCCCTCCCTTTTCTCAAGCGCTTCGTTTTACCTGATAAACCTCCACGGCGCCTTGGGCGGAGAACAAGTCGCCCACGGCCCCCAAGGAGAGTACGTGCTGTACGAACCAATGCACGACGCCGCCTGGCTTGACTTCAGCATACTGAACCCCGTAGTAGTCACTGAAAGCTGCTGGGGAGGCCGCCCCGATGAAACGCGGCTCACCAGCTCGTTTGCAATGCAGTCGCTTGGAATGGGCGCGCGGGCATTCGTCGGCCAAGCAGGAAGCCGCGTAATGACCACCTTAGCCGACGCCGCTCAAACACCCGTAGGCGATGCCGAAATCCGGCAGCTGCTGCGAAAATTCGTTAACGAACGCACAACAATAGGCGAAGCCTATCTCGCCGCCAAACAAGCAGGATACGAATCAATTTCCATGCTTGAAATGAGTGAATCCGGCGGCGTTTCCGAAGAAGAACAACAGAGACTCGCCACACTGGGCCAGTCGCTCGAACACCCAGCGGAAATGGCTTCCGTCCACAACGTGCACAGCCTGGACTCGCACGACGTAGATGTCCACGTTTCCCAGTTTTACAACACCTTCTCAATGGTGCTGTACGGCGACCCCGGCGCCCGCCTCAGCTGATTCGAGACGGCCCCGTTTGCTTACGGCTTCTAAAAACCAGCCACATCAGCGCCGCAGCCAGCACGGACGTTACTGCCGCGAAAACGAACGTCGCCCTCACTCCAAAGACCGGCAAGTCCCACAACAACCCCGCCACTACCGAAGCGGGTAGTGCGGAAATTCCTATTGCAAACTGGTAGGTTCCCAACGCGGTTCCACGAAGTTCCGGCTGCACCAAGTCAGAAACGAAGGCGCGTTGAACGCTCTCGAAAATTGCCATGAACACGCCGTACAGTCCGAACATCACCCAAACAACCGGCGCGGACGAGGCCAGCCCGAAGCCAACGCACGCCAGTCCGAACACGGCGTAGCCAACCGAGATTACCTTCGTTCGCCCTATTTTGTCCGAAAGTTTTCCCGCAGGAATGGCGGCCAACGCGAACACGGCGTTGTAAGCGGCGTAAACCAAGGTTATCGCAGCTGCAGTGAACGCCAGGTCCTGCGCCCTCAACACGAAAAACGCGTAAGAAAAGTTGCCCAAGCCGAACAAAAACGCAATAGCCAGGTTCAGCCTGAATGGTTTGTTGGAGTGAAGAATCGCGAAATCAATTCGAGCGGGACGCGAAACGCGCTTCACAACCCTTTTTTTCTCTTTAATCGTGAAAACAAGCGCCGCCGCAGCCAGCGCCGGAATCGTCGCAATCCAGAAAATCGTTCTATACGCTTCGCCAGCCGCCATTGAAACCAAAAGCAGCGGAAGAATAACGAAAGCCGCCAAAGGACCTATTACCGCTCCAAGCGAGTCCATTGACTTGCGGAAGCCGAACGCGTAACCCCGGTTTTCCTTAGTAGTATAGTCGGCGACCATCACGTCGCGCGCCGTTACGCGGATTCCCTTTCCAATGCGTTCGGTAAAACGCACGACCAAAACGAACGGCCAGCTCGTCGCAACCGCGAAAAAAGGCTTGGCCACGCAAGAAAGGCCATAGCCCGCGATGACGAACGGCCTTCTCTTGCTCGTGCGGTCCGACAGCCAGCCGGAAGCCAGTTTCAGGATATTCGCGGTGCTATCGGCAATTCCTTCAATCAAGCCAACTACCGCGACGGGCGCGCCAAGAACCGCAGTGAGAAAGATAGGCAGGATGGGGAAAATCATTTCACTGCTGATGTCAGTCAGGAAACTGACTACCCCTAGTTTCACGACGTTGGCGTCAAGTTTCTTGGATTTCTTCATGTTAGTCCAACGCTTTGAAGATAACTAAATTAAAAACGATTCCGCCGCAATAGTATTTCATGCAGTTCTCGCGCAAGCAATTCGAGTTCACGCTCGCCGACGGAACAAAACTCTCTGCAACCCAGTTGAACCCGATTACGCAAGAGAAAAAATCGACCATAGTCTTCATTCACGGCCTGACTGCAGCGCACGACATTCCCCAATACCGCCACTTCCTCTCCGCGTTGGCGGAAAAAGGCCATGAAGTCATTGCGTTCGACCAGCCGGGCCACGGAAACGCTGAAAAACCCTTTTCAGCCGAACGCTCAGTAAACGCGCTTTCTGAAGTCCTAGCCCAGCTGGAAAAAGGAAGTTCCCCGCTGGGCAAGAGACACGAAGTATTCCTCGCCGGCCACAGCCTCGGAGGAGCAATAATCGCTTCCCACCTCGCCGCAGGCAGACAAAAACACTCGGCTGAAGTCAGGGGCGTGCTGGTATTCGCTCCGCCCTGGCGCTTGAAAGAACTGACTCACGTCCGCGCAGCCGAAGCAGCCGCAAGGGCTTCCGCGATGATTCCCGGTTCCTACGTCTGGAACCTCGTCGCAGGAGCCGGCGCGGCCGCCCTGCACCCCCGCATGTCAACGCTGCGCGAGCGAGTCGACGCAGTAGCCGACGTCCTCAAACACCGAGGCAAGGGAATAACCGTCGACAAAATGACTCACTCGAGCCTCGAAGCCCTCGTGAAAAGCATTTCAGAAATCCCCGACACCGCGGAAATGCTTCAAAAAGCCGCGCGCACTTCAAACCTGCCCGCGACCACCGTAGTGCTGGGAACCCTGGACAGGATAGTCGGAACCGCCGACGCAAAGCGGCGCAAGGCATTCGCCGCGGAATTAAAGGCAGCCGGCGCGGACGTTCTGGAAAAGCCGTTTCCCCACGTCTTCAAAATGGACGCGGAAGGAAAAAAACAAATCAGCGCGCTCGCAGAACTCGCCGACGAAAAAATCAGGAAAATGCTTTCAACAAGTCCGCGGGACTATTGAGGACAAGATCGGCTTTCTGCTTCGGCTTTTGTTTGAGAACGGCGCCGTACCTCGCCCACGCCGTCTTCATACCCAACGCCTTTGCTCCCGCGACGTCACGGTCGGGGTTGTCGCCGACGAAAATCACTTCACGCGGCTCGACGCCCATTTCACGCAAGGCCTTCTTGAACGGCTGGGGCGCGGGCTTCTTCAACTTGGTGTCGCCCAGCGTGATTACGGCGTCAAAAAACTCGGCCAAATTCATCGAAGCCAGGCGCATCCAAGCCCGCATGCGCGGCGCGTCCGAAACAATCGCAAGCTTGACGCCCTTCTCTTTGAGAGCCAACAGCGTTGAACGCACGCCGGGATAAGGCGTCATGTAACCCGTTTGAACCCGGCGGTAAGCCGCAATGCCCGTCGCCAGAATCCGGTAATCCATTTTTCCGAGCGTCTGCTTCAACAACCGCTGGAAGACCTGCTGGTCCTCGATTCCGTGCGCGGAATAGATTTCAAAAATGCGTTTCACCGCCTTCGCCCTAGTCAGCGGAAGGCCGGCATCAATCATTGCCGAAGCAGCGGCTTCCACGGACGACCGCTTCATTTTCATGAAGTCGACCAGCGTGTTGTCCAAGTCGAAGAAAACCGCTTTCAGCAACGCGTGCACCTCAAATCGTTTGCGTAGACGGCTCTAGTTTCGAAAGTTCGTCGAACAACGCGTCGAGCTGAGAATAGTGTTCTTCCTCGTAGTCCGCCAGTTTGTTGAAGAATGTCTTTGCGCCGGCGTGCTTGGCTTTGCCCGCAAGGTCCTTGTAGTAAGCAATGCTTTTCTTTTCCGCCTTCATCGCTTCCAACAGCACGCGAATTTCGTCCTTGGAAACGGCTTGCTTCTCTCCCCTTGGAACAACCGGCATGGGCGGCCTGTCCTTGATTTCGTGCGCGCCTTTCACCCAACGCCCCGCGCTCTGCAGACAGTTCTTGAGGTTGGTCAGCGTTTCGGCGTGCTTTTCCTCTTCGGTCGCAAGCCAAGTCAGCAAGTCTTTGACCGGGTAGTTAGTGGCACTGGCCGCCGCGTTGGCGTAAACCATTTCCTCCTTCTGCTCCGCTTTGATCGCGGTTTCAATCGCGTCGTCAACGAACTTGTCCCTGGGAACGTGGACCCCGTGCTCCTTCTCAAAAGAACAAACTTTTCCCGTCATTTACAACCACCCGGCCAACGCATTAGCGCAGTCGGTTTAAAAAACTGTTCATGGTCAAAGCGCGTGCGAAGCGCCCGAAGGACCCCTTGCAAGGCGGCCGAAGTCCTCGACGCCCTTAAGCACGCGCGCGTCGAACACCGGACCATCGTGGCACACCCGGAGTCCGTCGCAGCAGCACTGGCCGCACACTCCGATGCCGCACTTGATGTAACGCTCGAGACTCAGTTGGCAGCGCACGCCGTGCTTGGCGCATTCGTGCGCAAGCGCGGCCATCATTTTCTCCGGACCGCACGAGTAAACGGCGTTGAACTTCTCCTTCTCCATCGCCTCTTTGGCCGCGTCGACGCAAGTTCCCTTCACTCCCTTCGACCCGTCGTCAGTAGCAATAATGGTTTTTACCTTCAATTCGCTGAACGCCTCTTCCAGAATCACGTCGGAAGCAGTCTTTGCGCCCATTATCATCGTCGGCCGAATGTTCTTCTGTAAAGCCGTTTCGGCCAAGAAACGAAGGGGAGCTACGCCATAGCCTCCTCCGACCAACAAAATGTTTTTCACCGTCCTCAACGCAAACCCGTTGCCGAACGGCCCCCGGAAGCTCATGAAATCGTTTACCTTCAAGTCAAAAAGCCTTGAAGTGAAAGGACCGCGGTTTGCAACCGTAAGAGTCAACGGGTCCGCGCGCGAAACGCTGATCGGCTTTTCGTCGATTCCAGGCAGCCAAACCATTACATACTGCCCCGGCTTGGCTATGATGCTGCAGTCTAAGACGAACGTCTTCACTCGCCCGTTGTCGTTAATTATTTCCTTTATTTTTGCCCTTCTTGGAAGCATGTTAACATCACTGCTGCGCAATTGCCCTGAAGTCGGCGAGCGACTCGTAGCCATGCGAGTCCATGAACACCTTTATCTCGGCGTCAATTCGCGCGAAAACGCTTATTCCCCGGTAGTAAACCGCCGAACCCACTCCCACCGCAGTTGCTCCGGCCATGATCATTTCAACCGCGTCCCTGCCATTGGTGACTCCGCCAGTTCCAATCACCGGAACTTCTACCACCGAGCAAACGTCGTAAACGCATTTCACTGCCAACGGCTTTACCGCCGGCCCGCTCACGCCCCCAACGCGGTTCGAGAGAATGGGTTTTCCCGTCTCGACGTCAATCACCATTCCCGGTCCAAAGGAGTTGCAGGCCGTAATCGCGTCCGCGCCGGCGTCCTCCGCGGCTTGCGCAATTTCCTTCAAGTCAGGCGTATTGGGAGACAATTTAACTGAAATGGGCGTTGAAACCCTGTTTTTCACTGCATCAGTGATTTTGGCGACCAGCTTGGCGTCGAAAGCAAAAATTTTGCCGCCCAGCCGTGAGTCGCTGGAAACATTCGGGCATGAAACGTTGAGTTCAACCAACGCCGGTTTGGCTTCCGCCACTCGCGCGGCGACTTCGGCAAACTCTTCAGGACTCTTTCCGAACACGCTGGCGAACACGGGAACGCCTGATTTGCCGACTGCTTTCTTTAATTCCTTGACTTCCTCTTCCACGCCCGGGTTGGACAAGCCAATTGCGTTAATCAGTCCCTCTCCCCAGTCCAGCATCGTCGGGTTAGGGTGGCCATCCCTTGCTTCCAGTGAACAAGACTTTGAAGTAACCGCTCCTGCCCCGCACTTGGCAACCCGGCACAACAAGTCCGCGCTTGTTCCCAGGATTCCTGCCGCTAGGACCGTCGGATTGCGGAGGCTCACGCCGGCTATGGTTGTAGAAACGTCCAACTAAACACCGTTCACTAAAAGTAAGCCGACAAACAAATAAAAACGAACCGCGATTCGACAACCGACGATAAAACGGTTACTTGATTTTGCTCAAGTCCCCGTTTATCACTACGTCGACCATTGCCTCTATTTC
>Ga0315286_10001121_pt1 | contig 23932 bp, 22 predicted proteins | sample YL17G10_0_MG_FD_205038 | JGI IMG/M metagenome (GOLD analysis project Ga0315286, IMG submission 205038) | Sediment microbial communities from Yellowstone Lake, YNP, Wyoming, USA - YL17G10_0 | ecosystem: Environmental > Aquatic > Freshwater > Lake > Sediment | place: USA: Wyoming | collected...
AATGATTTTGAGGAAGGGCCAAAGGTAAAGCTCTTGAATATCCTCTTTGTTGACTGCCACCATAAAAATTCCCTGCCCCCAACCTTAATTTTTTCAAGCTCATGCAGGCCGTCATAAAAATTAGGGTAGAAATTCTCATCCTTTCTCTCATTGAACAGCTTCTCATATATCCTTATGAAGAAATCAGCAACCCCCAAGCCTCCAAGATGGCTTTTTTCAAGGCACTCAGCTATAACTGAAATCCAGGTCTTGTAATCAATGTTAGGTGGAGGCCGGAAAGGATTCCAGAGAAAGGGAATTACATCTCTTCCTATGGTATAAACCTCAATTCCCTTTAAATCAAGAGGCCCTGAAAGGCTTAGAATAGACCTCCATTGTCTTTTCCAGTCAATTACCATAAAGGGAATCTTCTTTTTTACTAACTGCAATGCAAGAAGTAATCCTGTGTTTGTTTTTCCTCCCCCGGTTATTGAAAATATTCCAATCTGTTTTATGAAATCCTCTTCTTTCAGATAGATGGGATAAAGCTTCTTATCCCTGTAAATAACATCTCCTAGAAGAAAATCTCCCTTTGCCTGCTCTTCTTCAGGCGGCGGCAATAAAATAACCCTGTCCTGCAAAGGCCCATGCTTCAAAACCTTCTCTGCAATCAACTGAATCTCTATTTCAAGCTCTTTCCTTTCCAGCAAATCAGAGGCAAGCCACATATACCACAGCTCATCCGCCTTAGTTCCAATTATAGGCTTCAGCTTTCTGCACAGGCCCTCTATATCCAGTATCATTTTCAAGATTCAAGAACGATTTTCTATTGCTCAGATTCCAGTAATCCTTAAGAGCAGTGAGTAATCCTTTGCTCAGGTAAGCCAAATCCTTCCAGCACGCAAGATATTCCTGCCTCTTTTCCTTATCAAGATCCATCAGCCTTGATTCAAGCTGCGTTCTTCTTCTTGATAATGCAATCTCCAAATCAGGGGTGTATTGCCTTCTTGTCATCTCCCGAATCTGCTCAAGATAACTGCCTGTCTTGCAGAGGTCAGAATCAATATCCTGCAAAACAACAGAATCCAGCCTCTCCCTTGTAAGAATCTCGTTAAACACTGCCTTGACTGTTGCCTTGAGAGTCCTGCTCTTGTCAGAAAAAACCCTGTCAATCATGCTTCTTTCAGTGTCAGGCTCATCATCCAGGACAATCTTTTCAAGGCTTTCCTCTATGCCTGTGTGATAAAAATTTCTTGGCTTTAATAATGGGTTTTCAGAATAGGAGGGAAATGCGCTTCTGTAATGGTTTTGGGGTTCCATTCAGAAGTAAGAACAGGGGGATTTTTAAGCGTTGTATCAAGATAGGAGAAAAGGAGAAGGGTTGTTTAAGGATAGGGGAATTTATATTTCAAGATTCCAATGATTGTCTTATTTTCTTAGCAACATTTTTGGGATTATTCTCAACTTCGCACTCCCATAAACGAAGGACTTTCCATCCTTCCCGCCGTAACATTTGCATATTTTTCCTGTCTCTAGTTTTGTTTTTCAATAATTTTTCACGCCAGTATTCTGTCCTGCTTTTAGGTATTGTTCCATCTCTGCAGCACGAGTGCAGATGCCAAAAACAACCATGAACAAAAATCACAGTACTGTATCTACGCAAGACAATATCTGGTTTACCAGGCAAACTTTTAACATGTAATCGGTAACGGCACCCCAAATCAGTTAATATTTTTCTAACTTTCAGTTCCGGTTTTGTATTTTTAGCAAGAATCCGTGACATTACCTGGCTTCTTTTTTCTTTTGACCAGATATCCATCTTACTTAACCTTTACTTCCGGCTTACTCACAAATGCCTCAGTGATTTTTTCATACAACATTAACGAATTTTCTGTTTCAGTTGTGATATTATGATAAAGAGACTCAGCAATAACTCTAATAGAATGTTTCTCATTCGGAGTTAGCTTAGGATAAGCAAATTCTCCTTTTTCAATATGATTCAAAATTTTTATTTTCCTGCTTTCAAAATTCTGCATATCATTAGCCCGGGAACAAACATCTCTCAAATGGGCTTCCCACGATAAATGTTTACCGTTTCCGTCCTTCCCTCGCTTATTACATTCGCCACATACGGGAGCAACATTTCCCGGATGATGAAGCCCATATTCTTCACGATTAAACATGACCAGATGTTCTATCTGAAGTTTCGTGGAAGAACTACCACAATAACAACATTTCCCTCCAAAAATCTTGTCTCTTATTTTTAACCATATAGTCTCCCCCGACCCGGAGCCTGTGTTGAAAGAACGCCCCCAATATTTAGCTCCCACCTTAGTAAGAAACGCCCTGACTGCTGTATTAGCTGCATCATACGATGTATTATGTATGGCCATTCTTTACACCGATTTTAAAAAAATCTCCTTTATTAAGAAACTTCCGTAATCTCTTAGCAACCTCAAATGCTAAAGGAACAGGAACTCCATTAGATACGATAGAGAATTTTGACGTTAACGTAGCCTCTGGAGGCAACTCATACTCATCGGGTATGCCTTGAATTCTCATTGCTTCTCTCACACTCAATCGGCGAGGTTCCCACGGATGCAAATGCACCTCATTATGCCCGTAACAAACTGTAGGACTATACCTGTGCCGATGCAGCCGTTTAAAAGACTTCCTTTTTGTATCCCCCTCTTTAATAATGTGAAATTTCTTTGACTTAGCCTTAAAAGTATCTAAAGCATTGCTTGTTTCTTCCGGCAAACTGCCATTATTTATCCAGAAGTCGACAGTTAGCTCTTTTGGAGTGTTACGGGGCTTTCTTGGGGACTTGCTGGTCTTAATAATCTCTGGCCACGAGAATCTTTCCTTTGCATTACTATATTTTGGCTTCTTAGGCCAAGGGAACCACCCTCTTTTTTTAACATCCAGTTTTCTCCCAAGACACTTATTTACAATAGAACTCTTAATGCCAATCATAATCAGGCGTTCCCTGTCTTGTGGCACCCCCAATTCTAAAGCATTAAGAATTTTAAGGTCAAGACAATAACCCGCATTCTCAAGCTTATGTTCAAGCTTTGCCAGAAACTCTCTATGGATCTTCGTGTTATAAAGCCCAGAAACATTCTCAAATACGAAAAAAGACGGCTTAATTTTACATATTCTATGAACGTATGTTTTAGATAACCGGCCATTAACCCCCTTACCGCCCTTATTTTTACCCCCAACGCTGAAATCAGGACAAGGAGGCCCGCCAATCACACCAAAAAAACGGGTTTTCTTGTCAGGGAAAGCCGCCTTAACAATTTCCGGAGCATAAATATTCTCTATACTCTTGTTATCGGTAATCCGTGCTTCTCCTGCCTCCGGATTCAGCGATTGCCTCCACCTTGTCATGCCGAATGTATACAAATCAGCGAAAACAGGATTCGCCTCATTTGTCCAGCATACTTCAAATCCTGCTTTTTCAAACCCCATATCAAGAAATCCGCCGCCTGTAAAAAATGAAATTACTGGAATAGAGAGTTGTTTTTCTTTATTCTGCATTGCCCTCCTTTTTGTTTTCATTTTTTATAATTGATATCCCGTAGTTAATTGTTTTTCGACAAAAAAACCATGGGTTGCATCATGTCCCAAATTGCAAAACATAACATTGTTGACTTCCCCGCTTAAAAAATTATGTCTCTCAAGAGATAATCCACGTATTGCAATTGTACTTTCCCCGTTTTCCACAACAATTCTGAATAACCCGTTGCCGAGAATCTTCTTTTCTTTAATTCTCCCACAGATATCTGCAGGCCATTCATCTGAAGAACTTTTTTGCTCCCAATATCTTTTGCATGCCGGCCTGTACAAACAAAAACTACAAGTTCTGGCAGATGGCCTGGCAAAATCTTCGCAGGACAAACCACTTCCTATTAACTCATTTAACTCATCCATTAGTTTTGTAGCATCTTGCAGAAGGCCTAAACATTCCTCTTTGCTAAAAGGGATATCATATTCCTGCTTATCCAGTCCTTCAATGGTAAGGCTTACAGGCCACACACCATAGACGGTAAAATACAAAGCAGCATAAAATTTTAATTGCTGCTGGTATTCCTGTTTAATAATTCCATGTTCAGAAAGAGAGTCAATAATACTTCCTGTCTTATAATCAGTTATTACAATGCCCTTCTGAGTATGTTTTATTAAATCTATTATGCCGCCAATCTTACCATCATTTGTTTGTAGCCATACCTCAGATTCCTGCTTTTTACTTTTGTCGGTTTTGTCTGCCCTTAAGCCATTATTAAAAAAATCCCTCACAATGTTAAAGGCCATGATCTTTTTCACTTCGTAATTGTTAGCACTCAAAGAAAGGGGAACAAGATGCTTTTCCAGGCTATTGTTTTGCATCTCCTGTTCAACAGTACCACATGCTGTTTCCCAGCAAGAGATCATATCCTGTTCATTCCTGATTTTTCCGCACATTCCCAATTCAATGAATTTATGCAAGGCCGTTCCTAGTTGCGCGGCAGGATGCAAAGGCAAGAGTCGGGGCTTATTATTCGCTGCCCAGATTTCACGCAAGGGACATAACTGAAGTGAAGTAAACCTGCTAGGAGAAACTCTGCTTAAAGGCTCTAACTTAGCGCTTGGCAATATATCCAGCATCATTGTTAACTCACCTTGAAATTTGAGTGCGGCACCATCCAGGCCTTCTCAAAAGATTAAAAGTGTCAATATAACCATCAATATTCCCTCCAGCAGAAGCAATTGCCTCTGCAAGAATGCCTGACGGATTCTGAGTTTTCCATAAAGGATGGACAATAAGAAATTTACGCGAGCCTGCCATGAACCCTGGAAGCATTCCCCACATTACCGACTGATAATTCCGGAAATAAGAAATAAAATTGTCTCTAAGCGTCGTTGCAGTCTCAATCCACCCTTCCAATTCAGGGGGATTAAAATTTCCATCCAGCCCGGCTTTATAATTAGAATCAAGAAGTGCCTTTAAATAGGAAATTGCCAGCCGCCAGTCTAGCAAACCGTGATATGTCATATTTCTATATACTTGAAGGCAATCGTAACATGCTGAATTACACGGCCGTTGCCCTTTCCGGTGATTTTCATCTTGTATCATTTTCGAATAAGAGCCAGCAACATCCGGATAACATGCCTCCTTCAATATTTCAGCAAATTGGTTATATCCTTCCCTGACAAAACCTGCGCCATTGGGAAGCCTGTCGCTCAAAATGATATTCGCAACATCCTCCCGTGCATTAAGCGATTTCTTTTCAATGCTCGCGACTTCAATCTCTTCAGGGTCTATGTCCAGCCTGTCCGCAAGGATTCTTTGAAGAAGAAAAGCTGCTGAAATAACTGACGCCCTCACTGCACTTGAATAAAAAGGATTAAGAGTTAATCCTCCAGGCACTGATGCAGGGGTAATACGTAATACTTCAGTGGTCTTGCCTGCTGCGAGTGCCAGCCTTTCAGTTTGAGGGATACCTTGAACAAAGCGCGCATCTATCCATTGATGAGGCAAAGTTGGAATGCCTCTTACCCGTGCATCAGTAAGTGACGGAGGAGGGGGTGTTTGAACAATTCCTCCTTCAAATAAATTGCCTGCATTATCATTAATCCGCCATACCCTTCCGTCATCAGAGAGAGAAACAGAGCAATTAGTTCCCTGCAAATTTACGGGCTGCATACTGCTTGATGATTCTGCCAAAGCCGCAGGTATTCCGAACATAATATTAAAATCTTCTTTCGCATCTTCACCCCTGGTTAAATCAGTGCGGAAAGCTTGTGGAATAGTAATTGGAAATTGTGAAAACAATTTCTTGTCATCTGACGGCCTACCACACCTGGGACAGGAATTATCTGCTGATTCCTGTACACTTGTCTCAGTATTTCCGCATGCTTTACATCTTTGCAGCCATCTCTTATAAGGCAAGGGATTATCCGATAAGGGAGCCCAGCGAAGGCTTACCCTGTGCAATGGAGCAGTAAAACCAATTGCAGTATGAATGGCTTTATCTTTTGTTTTCTGTGCCCCGGGAGCAAATTCAGAAATTGCTAATTCTATGTCCCGGTCTATTTTAAACTCCCTGTCACTTGAATTTGTTAATGTATGATACAGCACTCTTATTCTTGATGGCATGCCAAACATTGGCAATACTGCCCCTTCAGCCAGCCGTTCTGCAAGGCCATCTCCAGTAATTTCCGGATTATCAACGATACCTTGTATTACCACAGGCAGTTCATGCTCCAGCCATGCAGCGAGCCTTTCATTATAATCTCCAAGAAGGACATTTATAATCTCGCGTTGCTCTTCTTTATGTGTTAAAAGCCATTCCTTTACCTTGACTTCGTTTTGCGGCCATCCAGTTGCGAGTCCGAATTCTCCATGGCTGTCTGGATTATTTGGAGCATTCCAGCATCGCATGCCTGCATATTTGAAAGCGCGCCGTAAACATTCTTTTGCAAGAAGCCGTTTAATAATTCGCTCTTGCTTCATCGTTAAAAACGGCACAGGAGGTGCTTCTCCTGTTATCCTCTCTGGATTTGAAAAATAATGTTCATCGTGGCTCCGTCCGCGGCACAATGTAAGAACTGCAGAAAATGCTTGCCCTCTGCGTCCTGCGCGCCCAACACGCTGCTGATAATTAAAACGCATAGGAGGCATATTAGCGAGCATGACAGCTTGCAAGTTACCAATATCAACACCTACTTCCATCGTTGTTGTTACACTTAAAACATCAATCTCATCCACTTCTTTTTCAAATTCCCTTTCTTGTCCTTGAAAATTCATAACTATTCCCCGGAAATGCCTCTGGCGCTCTAATTGATTGTCTGTTTGCGCAGTCAGCTCTTCGCAATGGATTCTTAATGGAAGGCGGCCAAGTGCTGCGCTTTTCGCTAGATGATTCGTTTCCCATATTTCTGAACAAGTACTGTCAGGTTGCGCTTGCAGTCTTTCAAGGCAGTTAGTGCATATACCTGCCGACGGATGCAAATGAATGCGGCTGCATTTTGAACAAGTCCATACCGGGTCGTTCCCAACTGTTACATGGACATATAACTGTCTTGTAACAATCTTCCCGTTAGAATGCCCGGCTACACGGAGAGCTTTGAAAACTGCGTTTCCCAAGACCTGTTCTTGTACATTCGCCAATAATGCTGCTTCCCGGATAAATCTTCTTAATAACGCCGTTGCGTTACTGTAGTTAGGCCAGTCATCCTGCGGAAATTCTGAGCCTTCATGCCTGTACTTGTACCCAATCATCCTGAGAAATGAATCAACGGTTTGGCGGAAAGCTGGCAGTTGCATGCCTGCCTCATCAGCAATTTCCTGTAGATGGGCATCAGTCAATGAAATTGTTGGCCATCCTAAACCTGCAGATTCAAATCCAAAATACAGCTTGCCAAAAAGCAAGCCGCAGAGTGATTCAATAAGACTCCGGTAGACAAAATTCCGGGCACGTTCACATTCAGGAGATAGTCCTTGTTTCCAGTTTTTCCGTTCAAAATCAAAAAGCTCTGTCCAAAAATGATATGAATTGTCCCACTTGAATCTCTGATACTCGATGTTATTTCCCGCTGGGTTTACTCCTAACTGAACAAGCCGTTTGATAAGAGTTCCGCAGTCATGCGGATTATCCAGCGACGGTAGCAACAGCGAAACAGGAATAAGTTTAACTGTACGGCGGGCTTTTATAGCCTGTAGGGTATTCCGTGCAACAATTACCTGCTCTTTAATATTTTCAGGGAGGGCTGATTCATCCAATGCTGCTGTTTGAAGAAGTTGTGCCATTTTTCCATCAGCACCAGGATAACGGGCAAGGAATGCTTTTGACAATACAGAAAGGCTCCCCTTTTTTTCTATATCATCAAGGAGCTGCGTCTCGCCGAATATAAGCATCCGTAATTCATCACATACTATTTCCCTAACAAGTTCGGTATAATGATTGCGTTCCACGCCATTTGAAATTTCCGCTGCATCCTCCCTGCTGTCAGAGAAAACCACAAGCTTACGGCTCGATATTCCTTTATCTGGCAATTGGTAAAATAATTCTTTTGTAAAAATTTGGCTAACTTTGGAAAAACCTGTACGGAAACCGCGGACTGGAGAATTACGCTTGCGGCGGGTACAATCTTCCTCACATGATGGACATACACAGGGTAAAGCATGAACATTTTCATCATCTTCCGGCCTTTGTAACTGCACAACAAATAAATATCCTTTAATCCAGTCGTCAGGAAACTCATCAGCTTTATCATGTAATAATTCAACATGTCCTGTTCTTGTATTCAGACTCGCTTTCTTCCAATCTCCCCACGGTTTCGGATTTAGATTTGAAGAGGCCTGCCTCCAGTGGTTGGGACTGGCATATACTTGATCCCCTAATGGCCAGAATACAGCAAATTCTTTATATGTTCTCCTTTCAACAAACCTTGCAGCCTGCCGTTCCGGAATACCTTCGATATCAGGTGTGGTAGAGAGCATTTCTATTAATCCATTCCCTGTGGGAAGCCTGCTTCCCCCAAAAAATACTGTTCCACAATGTTCACAATATAATAGTTCTAGAACCCTCCGTTCTTTTTTGGCATCACAAATGCATGAAGAAGAGTACAACTCCCCCACTGGCCTATTATCACGGGCGCCAGCTACTGGTTTTGTTGAGGCCCACAGGCCTTCAATATTCCTGAAGAAAAGGTGCATCCTAAAAGAGGGCAATGACATAGAAGGCAATGACTTTTTGATTTTATCATTGTCAAATAAGCTGCGCGCTAAAAGTAATCCCCTGACCGCTTTTCTTTTTTCATCATCCATTTCACCGCCGAATATTTTACTTGTGAAGTCCGGAAGGGACACCGCCCTTGTTCTCCCATTTACCATGCAAGCATTTAGCAAACGGGATTCAAGATTCAACCGGCTAAGAATTTGGAAAAAATCTAAATGACTTGTATGATTATTTCCATCTAGTTTTTTCGCAGCTTCAATCAGTGTTTCATTTGTAATGGCTGGAGCTTCCCCAGAAAGGAAAATAAACGGTTCTACCGGCAGTGGCGCGGTCTCCTCAGGAATAGCAAACACAGGAGATAAAATTCCCTCAATAATTTGAAACCTGTCCTTGCTTGCTCCAAAAAAATCAGCAAGGAAATCATAACTTTTTTCATTTCGCGGTTCCAACGATGCGCTTGAAGCCATGATACGGAGCTGCGGGTGATTTGGATGAAGGCCAAGCCGCAATAAAAGCAATCTTAGCAAATATGCCACCTCCGCCCCTGCAGTCCCGCGGTAAAGATGTAACTCATCTACGATAAGATGAAATATCCGCAATTTTTTTGCGTCTTCTCTCTGGTTTTCAGGGACATCTTCAGCAGCAAGCCATTTACGTGTTTTTTCAAAAATATTATCATCGCATTCGCGCATCATCATTACACTTAACATGGAAAAATTCGTAATGAGTATATCCGGAGGATTATCTTGCATATCCCACCTGCACCGCATTTCAGCTCCATCAAGGCGGGGAAAAAATAATATGCTGTCTTTTTTGTATAAATCAGGATTTACCGGATCATTCGCATAAAGGCTTGCTGCAATGGAAGATTGCTCTGCTTCTTTCAAAGATTTAACCAAGTCCTCAATCTTGCTTCTATTCAACCTTATGCCTTGTGCAACAGGCTGCATAAATTCATGGCCTGCAACAGGCGTGGAGCTGTTATACCTTCCCATATAAATTCTGTTACCGTTGGCGTGTTCCCTAAACCACTGCCGCGCCATGTCTGAATCAAGAGATTTCCTAAGCCTTGTTAGCTGGTCTTCTACAAGTGCATTCATAGGGTAAATTATCAAGGCTCTTACAGCTGCAGGCCTTGTCTCATGTTCTCTCTGAGAGATGCGGTAAGACCTTTGCAACCTTCTTCCCGCTGATTTGCATTGATTCTGCCAATCTGCATTACTCCACCAGTCATTCAAATGCGGATGTTCTTGACCTGGCGCGCTCCATGATGGAATTTCTTTTGCGAGTTGTGCAAATAATGGAAACAAGAATGATTCTGTTTTACCTGAACCTGTACCTGCAGTGACAACACAATTTTTGCCTTGCAGCGCTTTTCCAAGCATATTTGCTTGATGCAAGTAAAGTTCACGCCCGTCGAATAATCCGCACTTTACAAGAGTTTTGAATTTCTCTATTTGTTGAGTATTCATCTCCGGTAAATCCCCTTCGGGGAGGGTGGCAATGGTTTTCCCGCTGCTTTGATATCTAGGCAGCGGCTCAATCCACGGCTCTTGATTAAGTACCCTGTTTTGCCGCAATAAGTTTTCACGTTCCTGTTCCAAAGTTGGGAAGCGGGTTCCGAAGGCTGTTTTAATATAGAGAATAAAATTTTCCCTAATTTCATCAAAGGCACCGATGGGATCAACCATAGATTACTCCGCCTTTTTCGTTTTCAAGATTTGCAGGAACAATTTTCTGCCCGAGTTTTTCAGCAATCAAAACAGAAATAACTGGAGGCACTCCGGAATAAATATGTACAGGATGCCCTACAGGAATTGATCCAATTCTCCCTTCAGTCTTTGCAAGCAAGGGAGCCATTCCTGTACACATCGTAAGTGCTCTTGCGAGCAGGCAAGGAAGAGGAACTGTAACAGGAGCAGCCAGCTTATGATGATTTCCATCATAAAGTAATATATTCATTCTTGCACTTGAAAGCGCTAAATACCTGCCCCAGTCACGCTCAACTTCTGCTTCATTCTCTCCATCCCATAACCAGTGATAAGGTTGCTGGTTTACCGGATTTTTGTATTCTACGAGTTTATATCCTGCAATTGTTTCGTCCGTTCTAGAGAATACCAACTTGGAGGGAATGAATACCCGGCGATTCCAGTTAGGTTCGTCCATTTTTTCGAATTTCAATGATTTTCTTATTTCATCCTGAGAAAAGGAAAAATTAACCAAGTCCCAGGCAACAGGCCTTTCAAGCCTGCACGCCACTCCTGATTCTCCTGCGATTTCCTGAATTGTGAGAGTATCCACGGCTTCAATAATCAGCGAAGGAGGTATATTAATATTTTTGTTCCTCTGGACAGCAAGAATATAAGCAGCCCTCTCTTTTCTGCTTTTTACTGCAATTTTAATTTTTGCCAGCAGGCCAGGTGTTCTTGCTCCTGTCAAGACTGCTTTAGGCAACCCGTAAACAGGAAGCAATGCAAAGCATGGTGGACACATGTAAACCATCCTGTTATTGAAGTCAAATTCGCAATAACCCAGCGAATCCAGCAGGCGGATTAATTGCCTCCGGATATCAATGTCTATTCCCTCTTCATCCAATTCCGGGCCAGGTAAGTAGACCATTTTAAAAATTTCATTGAACTCTTCAATCTTCAGTTCCCCTTTTGTGCTCATTGCATAGATTAATGGTTCAGACATTTTGAGCCACCTTCATATATTCTACCCACACTGCACATAATTGACCAAGCTGAGGCTGTTTAGTAATTTTCCGGTTAATCCACAAAGCCTCACGCCATTTTCTTCTTTCAACAGTATTTCCAAAAGGTTCATTCTTGCAATGACCTATTTTTGCCTGCTCGGGCTTTCCGCAAAAATGCGCTTCCCAGTCCCTGTTGCCATGTTTTGCAATTGCCCACACAGGATGCCATTCAAAAGGTAATGGTTCTCTCGGCCAGTCAGCAATTTGACCTGGTTTTTCACCGGTAAAAACAATTCTTTTCGATAAATGAGTAGGCAATATTTCCGGATATGATGGCGTCTGGTTGCCTGACTGACCAGAATCAACAATAACACCGAAATCCTTTGTTGAAGAAGATCCATCTGTGTGAATTTTTCCAGCAGGATCGCGGAAAAATGTTTGATTAAATGAAAGCGGCAATGAGGGTTCCTCCAACCGCAAGACGCGGCGTAATTCCTGCTCTCCCACCTTCACTTCAATTTTGAGAGTCTCATTGACAGGCGTATCTTGAGGCAGTTGCCAAACAGGAATATTATGGTCAGGCCGCTTTAATGCAGTACCGTTCAGGGTAATTGTCTCGTTGCCAGAACTGTTTTCAAGGACAACCTCGGGGAGAGGGAATCTCAAATATGTGTTTCCGCTAATTTTAATGCCTCTTTTTAGCAGGAGCCTCAACGACGAAGAAACAAACAAAACATCTACTCCGGGACAACTTTGATTTGCATTATTTCCCAAAAAGAGCAGCCATCCAGCAGGAAGCCCGCTTGCAGATTTCTGCTGAAATTTTTCACAGTATTCACTTCCCCATTTTCTTAACTTTTCTGCCTCTGTGCTCTTGCATGTGACAAGAAATTCAATACCTTTTTCTAAACGCTGGCTTTCAATCCAGTCAGGCAACCCTTCAAGCTGTCCTAGTAGAAATAACCTAACAGTCGACTCCCTTAATCTTGCCCTCCAGTGATTTTCATTATCAACAAGCTGCATGCCTTCTTCCCAAGCGATACTTGCTGCATCTAAAGTCACCACAGGATTTACTTGATGATCTCTTAACGGTTTAGACCACCCTTGATGAGATTCAGTGCAAGACCAAATATGGGAATTTCCGCTCTGCTCAAAATTCAAGCCGTCTTCAGGAAAAACCTTGCCAGTTTTAAATCTCAAATAGCAATTCACGCTTTGGGCAACGCTGTCTAAATGAAGGCATATCCTAAGTCCCGCCTGTACGCGGGAGCGGGAAGCTCCTTGTTCTTCAGTCTCCTGTGCAATAACTGTTCCGTCCCACTCTTCCAATTCATCCAATATCAGGGCAATAAGCGCATCTTTAAGTTCAGAATCTTCTTTTCTGCTATTATCCAGAAGTCGGAGAGTGCGCTTTTCAAAAATATCCTGGCCATAAGTTAAAAGTATCCTCGGCATTATTTCAGGAGACGGAGAATTGGTGGGGTCGAGATTTGCTTCACTAAATAAGTTAGGCAATAATTTTCTTTCATCCTCGGAAAGAATTGTTTGCGACAATGGCAAACCAACTTTCCACCAGCCTCCTCTAATTCTTGCAACAAAACGCCCTAATTCCTCATGTTTATCTTCCCTGCTCCATTTTTCTAAATCATCCCATAAATCAATCATCCGGTCAAAAGAAGGTGGTTGGCCTGCATCTTCCGGTTCTCCAAGAAGTTTTCTCAACCTGGGATAGTATGCTTGGGCAGCAAAATCGCCTTGGGTTCCTCCCGCAAGCACAAAAAAGGCAAGGTATGCAATATACGGGGGATATTCAAATAACTTCCAGCTTCTCCAGTCTTTATATGTCTGGAAAGCTTTTTGACAAAATCCTGAACGCGTAACATCTGGACGTCCCGCCTTAACAGCATTGATAAAATCATTCACATCAGCATTGAAAGGTTCACCAAGCCTGTTTATCAGTTTCTCATTAACATATAAAAGAACCTCCCGGCCAGACATCTCTTCATTAAAGAAATACTGTGCGATAAGCTTGTTCCATTCGGAAAAGTCCATTTTAACAAATTTCTCCAGATTTATTTTTATAAACAACCCTGCTATCTCTTTCAAATGCCGACGTCACACTGATATTCCAAGCCCTCATGGTTTTATGCCACCGTTTGTGCTTTAGAAAAGTTTCCCAAGTACACTCCAATATTTCTACAGGCTCAAAAGATTCATTAATCATCGCTACTATTAAATGCTCGAATTTTTTCTCTTCTTGCTCTTTTGAACCTGGCGGATTGAGTCCATAGAATACCCCTGTTAATTTTCTTGGAAGAGTAACTGTTTTTATTGCATATCTCTCGCCTTTTCTGCTTAAAGCATCGACATTCCGTGTTCCTTCTGGAGCCGCTTGAAGCTTTGGCTCATTAGGCGTATTGTGATATATATCAATGGCAATCTGTTCCCCGCGCTCACCTGCAATATTCCGCGTACGAACAAGTTTCCGGATTTTCAACTCCTTAATTATCAACCCATGAGCCTTCCAAAGATTCTCATCGGTTAGTTTTTTTACGGTTTCCAGTAAGATATCTTTATCCATATTCAAGACTATTATAAGAGTTACAGGAAATTTAATAAATTTTCTGTCCTACACATAAGCCAGTTTATCAACTTTTCCGGCACGCCTTAAAAAACTCTCGGCCGATCCCTGCCATAATCGTTATTCTCAAGAAACTTGCTAAGAGATTAAGCGTTGCCGCGGGGATTATATTAATGAAAGCTGTTTCTTTCTTATTTCTATGGTCTCAATATTTTCTTTGAGAAGCGTTTCATATAAATTGTGCACTTCGTCTTCCGGCTGATGGTCTTCAATAAACCTGAAAGCGGAAGCTGCCAGATATGTCCTATCCTTCTCAAAGGCAATCCACTTTCTTCCTAATTCCTCTGCAGCTTCACCAGTAGTATTTGATCCTGCAAAAATATCCACAATAAGGTCGGCCGGATCGGTCAGAAATTTTATAAAAAACTCGGGAAGTTGTCTTGGAAATCTTGCAGGATGCCCTTTCGCTCCGGCTGTTTTGCAGTAACGAAGATATTTTGAATTGCTTTCTGAGTTTGGAATCTGGAGAAGATTCGAAGGGATTGCCCCGCCATTTCCATTTGGTTTTCCAAAACCACCTGAAATATTATGACCCGAAGGCCTTGTTTTTGGTGTGTAATATTTTTCGCTGTTTTTTAACAATAACTTCATGCGCTCGGAATACGGGACAACAACCTTCCTAACATCAGCTTTTGGATATTCGGTTTTCGAAAACCACCACACAGTATTAACAGCATCTTTTGCCCTTATTTTACGTTTGTTTACCCACTCGATTGGAGAAGGAAGCTTGGAGGGGTTGAACCAGAAGAACTCCTCAGCAAGATGAAATCCGATTTCTTCACAAAATTTTATAAGTACTTTGTAATTATATAAGGACCTTGTCGGTCTGCCTTTCTCATATGCACCACCCAAATCCAAGACAAAGCTACCGTCATTCTTGAGTACCCGAAGAATTTTTCTGGCAAATTCAGATAACCACTCAACATAATTCTCCTGAGATTCGTTTCCATATTCTTTCTCGCGTTGTAAAGCAAATGGGGGTGATGTAATTACAAGGTTCACAAAGTTATCTGGCAGCATATCCAAGAGTTCCAGCGAATCTCCGACATATGCCTTACCCAATCTGGTTGTGTAAAGCGGTCTCTGTAAAATTTTCATTTTAATATAATTCAAGGCCGTTAATCCAACTGGAAAGAATTTTCCACAAAACGGTAGTGGCAAAATATACTTCCTTGTCTTTTTTCTTGAGATCTTCTATTTCTGATATGAATTTCTCTTCCTTTTGAGTGCCGATTATCCATGCTATCCACTTGCGGGCATTTTCATCAACCATCAAGGGCAGCAAATCCTTGATTGAAAATTCCCCATTTTTGCCTAAAGCCCAAGAGATTCCAGCCCGTGCATCTTCGCTCCCGCTTGCAAAATATTGTATAATATCTTTGCGGAAAAATTTTGCCAGCTTAAGCAGCGAGCGTGCTGATTCGGCTTTTATATTTATATCTATATCATCAAACACCGACACAAGCGCATCGAGAGGCTCTTTGCCTTTCAATTCACCCAAGGCCCAAGCTGCACCTGCCCTGATTTCAGGATGCTGCGTTTTATCAAGCAGAACTTCAATTAGTAATTTGGATGAATTTTTATTACGAATCTCTCCAAGAATAATGACACACTCAAGACGGTTTTCAAGATAATCATCAGACAATGTGCGCTTCAGGAAATCAATACTCTCGGTTGAATCAAGCTTCAGTATGCTCGCTGCCGCCTCTAAGCGGATATAAATATGCTCTTTCTGATCTTCCATTTTTTCTTCTAAAACAGGGATAACCTCTTTTGTATTGAAATTAGCCAACGCCTTTGCGGATGCATATCTGTCACTCAAGGAAGAGCTTTTTAACATCTTAAAATAGTCCGATGCCGTCTGCTCCTTACCGCAGTGAAATTCTGTCTGCACGGGCACAACCGAGGCAATAATCTGTGACTCCGCAACTTTATCTTTTTCATGAACAACAGGAATCAGCTTATTGCCCTTTTTCTTCAGGGAAAGACTTATGATTCTCCCATCATTTCGTTTATACTTGATTCTATCAGCATTAATCTCTGATATTTCGCCGCTTGCACCTGCCACAGCAGAAGGCCATGTTATTCTGGTCTCAAATCCCTCTTCTACCCCCTTGGGCCTTTCCATAAGAACCTTTTTATCCTTAAAAGAATCCCTCAGGCTTTTTACTTTGATATATTGAACAATATCTGAAGCACACCAGTCAACAGGAGTATCCCCTGCTTTTTTACATTCCACAAATGCAACAAAATCATCATCATTCAGGCCAAAATCCCAACCCCTGTCCGGACTTGCTATTGAATGAGACATTGATATCTGAAGTTTGGTCTTAGCCCTTGACTCCACCCGTTTCCCGCATTTCGTACAAAGAAGATCAGGGACCCTAACCCTTTTTATTTTGATTTCCTTCCAGATTTTAAAACTCATTGAACCTCTTTCAAGTTCAATAGGATAATGCCCGGAGTTCTTTAAATCATCAAATACTTTCTTTGTTCCTGTCGCCCCTATTGATATTTTTTCTAGAAAGCTTACATCAGTTTTAAATGATCTTCTGTTAGCCATGTTTATCCTCTTTTGATTTTATCTATCCTGCCTTAATAATTTTTCCATCATTTCATATTGCTCCTGTTTCTTATAAAAGCATCCAAATCCCCGGGCAGAATCCTCCACTGCTTAATCTTAGTGGCTTTAATTTCTTTGAGATTGATGAGCTGCCTTACCCTGTACTCGGTAAGCTCAAGCTGTTTTGCGGCATCCCTGACTGTTAAGTAAGCCTTAATTTTCATCATTCTAGGGATTTCCTTTGTTTAACATACCAAGAATTTTCCTTCAAATAGTATCAAGGCTGATACTCTTCGTCTTTAGCCTTATCCCGCCATTGGTTAAATGGAATTATTATCTTAGTGTCGCTAATGTCCAAAAGCCTGTCGCCTCTCGTTACATATAAAACCGGATTTCGAAATGCATCAATGACAACATAAACAAAATATTTATCTTGCTTGGTACGAAGGCCCCTGAATTCATTAACAGACAAGAGTATATCGTATGAGGAATCGCTGGTGCCTTTAACTTCAATACATCTCTCCTCGTTATCCTCTGATGTTGACTCTATATCATAGCCGGGCTTTTGGGATTCACCCAATTCTCTTGCCAGCCTTTTCCTTTCTTTTTCAAATTGCAATGCTGTAAGGACACCTATTCGCTGTACAATTTTTTTCTTCGCATCTTTATCTTCAACCTTCTTATCCACACCTAACTGTTCAAAGAAGTTGCGCCATTTCCTGATTTCATCATCAGTTCTACCTTCTATGAAACTGGGGTTAAGAAACTTCAACGGCAGATCAATTAATCCTTTTTTTGATAAGATTTCAAGATTATGCTCTGATTTATACTCTTCAGAAAATGCGAGGTCTTCAGGCCTCCCCCATTCTCCCGATTTGCTTTTAAGTGTAATAAAGTGGTACGGTTCCAGAGACAGATACTTAGAAGCCCATAAATCCTTAAGGTGATAGATTTTCTCAATCTTCTTGTCTTCCGGTAGGTTTATCCATTTCTCTTCGTCCAATTCAAAAGCCTCTTGTTCCTTGAGCACATTCCTTATATCTTCTTCTGTCAGATCCCTGAGAGCTTTTATACGTGGAGAATTATAAGAATATCTCTCCTCATTTAACTTCTTTATAAACTCACTAAATCTTTCGTCTTTTGCAAATTCCGGATGCACAATCTTAATCTTATCTTTGATATGTTCTGGGATTTTAAGTTTCTTGGAATTAATAAAACACTCACTTATTTTTGCAAGGCTAAAATCCTCGGTCAATATAATTGGTTTGTAAAAATCGTGCATTTTATTCCAGAAATTATCATGCTCTTTATTATACCAACAATGGTGCCTCTGAAAATAATTGCGATTATATTTATCAGCAAACATAAAATACATTTTCAAGAACCATTCCACATCTTCCATATCCGCCTTACGATTTAATAATTCCTCACCTTTTTGGGAGGTTATAAATTCATAAATATCCTTGGGCACCGTTTCTATTTTAGATGACGAATATGGGCTACAATTATCATGGATAACCTTTTTGTCCGGATAAAGTGCTTCGAAATCCTTATCCGTGACAAGATCCCCTACTTCATCCTTGATGGAGACCAATTCCTCGGCCTTCATTATTGAACCGTCTGCCGCAATCAGGACTGCATTGTTCTCGACATAGTTTCTTAATGGTTCCTTGATAAATTTCTCAAATAACTCGTGCCCGCCAGCCAGGGAATATAAAATCTCTGTAAAATTCATCTTCCAGCCATCATGTTTTAAGAACATCGGAATGCATTTATTGATAATTAGTTTGTATACCTCGCTCGCCAGCCAGTCATTCCAAATACATTCACGGGCAAGCTCTCCCCGGCCTGGCGTTGTCAAAAAATCTGCCTGAATTGAAAAGTTTAAGCCACTCGGGATTTCCTTCAGAGGTAGGAAGCTAAAAACACCAATATGGGCTGTTCCCTTCTCTTCTTTTACCAGATGCTTTTCGTTATCTAAGTTAAATGCCACTACTACTTCTCTCTTTTCGATATTTCCCCGTTCCCATTCTTTTGTTATGTAATCCTCTCTCACATCTCTTGGGACATCACAAAAAGAACGGAATATTAGCCAATAATTCAGACTTTTTTGAGTGCCATTTTCATGCTCTTCTATTTGATAAATTTCATAATCATCAGTCTTAACAACATCAGATTTTATTATCCGCCTGTTAAAGTTCTGATCCTTGTCTGTTATATCAATTTCCCTGACGTTCCTTAAAAAAAGGAGTATTCTTTCACTTAAATGCTCTGGCTTGATTTCTTCTCTTATTTTTTCTAATAAAGCGGCTTCTTTAAGAGGTATGTTAAATATTGTTTTGTAGTCTGTGGGAAGGTTATCTCGTGAAGTTTCTACCCATAATGGAATGACTTGCCATGGAGTATGTATAGGGTCATCCCAGTACTCCTTGACAAATTTAAATTTAAAATCTCCGGAATATATCTCTGGGCATTCAGATATAAGGAATACGGCCTTAAATCCCACCCCCAGGTACCCTATGTAATCCCTTGGGGTCTTTGAGGAACGGCCTACTTTACATATGCTTTTTACATTTTCCTCAGAAAACGGAATTCCATTGTTTGATATTCGTATGGAATTGTCTGCTATTTCAATCTTCAGAGACTGGCTTTTAGCATCATCCGCATTCTGAACAAATTCCATCAAAAAACTTCCATATCGGGGAAAAGCTTTCTGTATTCTATCAACCGCACCTGCAAGAGAATCAAGTATAAATTCCTTGTCTGAGTTTATTTGTTTGCTTTTTATATTTTCAATGAATTCTTTTGCAGTCTTGACCATCTTGTTTGCCTAACTAATTCTCCAATATTAATAAACCTATCCACATCGGTTTAACAATGCTGTTACTTTATTTAACATTATGTAACATTATAACACATTATAAAGAAAATTCCTCGCCATCTTTTAGTATCAGTACATTTTTGAAAAGTACCGGATATTCTTCAGCCTCAAAGGTATGTATTGGTATAAGCGCCTTAGGATTTATGGCGATAGCAAATGATTTAAGGTCTTCTTTTTTGGCATGTCCGCTTGTATGAATATATTCTAGGGTCAGCCCCTTGCTTTTACAAAACGCCCTAAATCCTTTGGAAAGATACCCATCCCACATAGAGTATGCTATCTTAGCACCTGCCACATCCTTAATTTTATTTAAAAGCAATGGAAAGACAGAATTATCACGCGCAAGCATAAGGATTCTATTCTTGTCCCTACTAATTTCGGGCATTTCAATCTTTCTTTTGTTGTAGGTATAAAGCAAGTTTATGTGACCCGCTCTTTCAAGTGCCTTCGCATGGGTATTAAGAAACTTGACCCTTATATTCTTCCAATTAAACTGAGGAATTCGATCAGAGACTTTTTTGAGCTTATCCAGAATAAAGGCTGTATAAATATCAATGACGAAGATTGAATCAGTCTTAAGGCACGCCCGGTATGCCGAGACAATCCTGTCAATATTCTGAGATGAAACAAAGAGAAAAACTATATTCTTTCTTTCCCTCAGAATTTCCTCAAGCCGCTTTTCAACCTCTCCCTCAGTTTTATACTGAGCATCCTCTCTGCCAAGTGCTGAACCCTCCATAAGCAAACAGTCTATATTCTGAGGCGGCCTCTCAATAATCTGCTTAAATAATTTGGCTTTTCTTCCATGAGCTCTGAAATCTCCGGAATAAAATAGCCTCTTGCCTTCTGTCTCAATCAGGAAGGCAAAGGCAACAAAGGCGGAATGATCAACCAGAAACGGCTGAACAATAAAATCACCTATTTTAAACCGCTTCTTATTGCTGATTATGTTTGTATTTAGTTTGCCGACTTTGGTGGGGACAAAAATATTGGAAACGTCTATAAGAATGCCAGCGCCCTGGCTTAGATAAATAGGTATTTCTGGGTTTACGTACTGAAGGAAACCGTAGTGATCGAGGTGAGAATGAGAAATCAGTATTCCGTCTATACCCTTTTCCTCATCCTTATAAAGCCCTTTTATATCGGGAAGAATGCTCCGTGCTCTGAGCTCCCCTATGGATTTGCCTTTAAGCTGATTCACGTCGAACGGCTGATGGTCACGAGAAACCAAAGGTATGCCGAAATCAATTAGGATTCGATTAGTAGCTGTTATTAATTCGACACAGCTACCGCCAATCTCTTTTGTACCACGATGGATTATAAGTTGCATTTCTTAATCAAATTCTCCAATTTTATCGACGACACATTACCTATTGGATAATAAGTAATGGCGCTCTCGATCTTTTCCTTAAATAAATCCTTAAACCTTCCCTTCAATTGATCGCGGTCAAATCCGAATATTATTAAAGGAACTATAGGGCATATTTGCTCTGGTTCAGGTAAGAGAACTCGAAATAAATAATTAACTACAGCCACATAATTTTTATAAGCGGCAATGATCTGATTTTCCTTATCCTTGATCTGGTCAATATATCTTCTTATTTGCTTTACTACTTTTATGTCTTCAACCTTTTCTGCCCATATCTCGCTGTTTGAGAAGTGTTTCACCTCACAAAAGATCAACCTCTTCTTTTCTTTGTCAAACAAGAGCACATCAATTCTGTCCTGCAACCTATCCTCATCTATCGCTTCAAATGAAACTTCAATATCCAAAACCACAAAGCTCGAATTTTCCGATTTTGAAGACGCGAAGGAATAATTTCCATATATCTTAGAAACGCCTTGAGCTTCAACTCCTGAATATAAAGAACAGTTTTCTTTTATTCTTTCATAGCCCTCGGTGAAATTTTGTATTTGTTTCAGATTCCCAAGCATTGACTCAGTAATATATGCTTCAGGATGTTCTCTATATGCCGAAGCATACTTAACGTGCGTTTTAAATCCCTCTTTGTCATATGAGAATAACCTGCCACCCTTGTGATAAAAATCTATTACTTCATTTCGTATTGCCGGAAAAACTTCACCATTATCTTTAATATCTGGTAACAATTGTTTATACAAAGGCTCCCCTATCAACTTTCTCTTCAATTCCTCATTCATTGTTCGTTTAAACTTACGCTTCTCTTCCTGGCTCATATTAACCTCATCAGAATGTCATCCACGCATCGCAGGGCATCTTCGTCATCCGGACAAAGCTCTAACCCTTTATCGAAAGAAAGTAATGCCTCCCAATATTTGCCTTTCTTTTTTAACGCCATGCCCCTGTTAAACCAAATACACACATTGCATTGTGTTATTTTTAGCACTTCATCAAAACATTCCATCGCTTCTTGGTCTCTATTCAGTCTTAATAAATGCGCACCTTTGTTTTCCAGAGCATCAATATTTTTAGGGTTAATCGCCAATGCTTTATTATAGCACTTTAATTCGTCTGAATTTTTATCAAGGAGAAACAAAGTAAACCCTTTACGAAACCACGCCACGTCATCTAATGGGTTTAGTTCTATGGCACGATCGTAGCAGGCTATGGCCTCTTCATACATTTCTGCCTTGCTATAAATCTCCGCTGTTTCATGCCAGGTAATATATTCTTTCATTGTTTCTCCAAAAATAAAAAACCCCCGCCGGTCGAAACTCGACCAACGAAGGTTTTACTTTTTTAAAGTCCGGGATTTCCCCCTTCAAACGCGGGACTATATGGTTACCTATTTTATACACCCAAAAATCATAGAAATCAAGCATTTTTATCCATGTCTGTACTTTCATTCATATCAGTTTATCTTTTTAGCCGTTTGGGATTTTTCGTCATATTCCCAAAATTCGACACCTTGAGGTATTAAATGAGAATGTATTCTAAGATAATACTCCCCCAATGTTTCTTTTCTATATTTGCTATAATCGCGAATTATAAAAAATATTTTTCTATATTCTTTAGGAGACAGATGGAAATAATACATTTCCTGATTCCAAACTGTCAACTTGGCACTGGGGACTTCGTCGCTTTCCGTCCATTTATGAGATTTACATTCAACAATAATTTTATTATTGTGGCTGCCGAGATCATAACTATGCTCTTTATATTTTTCCTCTACGCCTATAGATATGCGAATATTATTTTCAAGCTTTATCCCTTTACTGGAAAAGAAAGTATTCGCTACATCAACAAAATCTCTCCCAACATGAGTATTACTTATAGAGCCTTTTCGCTGAAAATTTTTCATTTGGATTGAATATATCCTCTTTTTTCTATCAATTTGTTCAAGCGAGCAAGATCGGCCTCTAACAAAATATCAAGAACCACCCTTATTCTAATGTCTTCTTCACTGCCCTCAACTATAGTTATGGTTTTGATCGGTCCTAGATTCCTTGCCATTTTCCATGTTTCATGCCTCTCAATACCATAAATCTCATTAGAATCAGCCCACTCATTGAAAAGGGGGAAAAGCTCTTTATCAAGATACCTATCTGCATACTCTTTAAATAACAAAAACTTTTCCTTGTAGAAAGCCCTTTTATTTATTTTGCCGTTTCTCTCGTTATTTTTTACATAACTCATTGTTTAATCTAATGTTAAGATAGCCTGTGCTATCTTCTCCATAGTCCCCCTATAGCGCAGCCATCGGCCACCCAAATGTCTTGATATAAGCTGTTAAACATTTGGGTGTCGTGTCCGCGCCGCCGTGGGGTAAATGTTTCACAGAAAGATTTACCCCACACGTTTGGCGGCCGGACCCGACTTGTCGTTGCTCCGCATTACTTTTTGCTTCCATATTTTTTTGCCTCTTCCAATACCTTATCTAAGCGCCTGCCCTTCACCAGAGATTCCTTTTGTTTCCTGGTCAATCCTTTTATAACTCTCTCGGTTTTAAACGCGGATTTAAACTGATGATATTCCTTGCACCACGCTAACTTCACCGGTCTTCTATCTCTGGTATATTTTGCTCCTCTTCCGCTATTATGTAACTCTAATCGCTTCTTTAAATCCGGCGTATAACCGGTATAGTAAGTATTATCAGCGCATTCTACAATATAAACCCAATATTGCCCCTTACGATTAATCTTTTTTCTCACCAATTTTTTGCATCTTTAAGGAGCTCTTTTAAGGCAGGGCGCTCGGTAGAATAACCGCTTATTCCGTCATCTTGATAAAGCTTGAATACCTCGCATCCTTCACGCAAAGCAAAAGATTCGAGATACTCCCTTTGCACTTCCAAAGAATATCCTTCTTTTGCTTGGTCTTCGGTCGATACTCTTGTATAAATTGCTATTCTTAGCCTTTCATTCATTCTTTCTTTCTTTAAATCGCTCACTTTATTACCTCCAATACTAGTTCCCAGAATTTCTCAGCACCAAAGAGTATTATTTTGTTTTTTAGAATTTCTTTCCC
>Ga0315286_10001122_pt1 | contig 23921 bp, 17 predicted proteins | sample YL17G10_0_MG_FD_205038 | JGI IMG/M metagenome (GOLD analysis project Ga0315286, IMG submission 205038) | Sediment microbial communities from Yellowstone Lake, YNP, Wyoming, USA - YL17G10_0 | ecosystem: Environmental > Aquatic > Freshwater > Lake > Sediment | place: USA: Wyoming | collected...
TTGACTGGGATGTCCAGGGGTGCCTCCCTAACTGCTGCCTGCATAGACTGCCCGGGGTCTTTTTCCCCCATGATACCCGCCTCGCCGCCGCACGCAAGACCCGCCCTGCGGCCATAGGTCCCATGCGTTCTATAGGTCCTATCGGATTCACAGGCCCTACAGCTTGGCGCGGATCTGGTCCAGGCCGTCCAAACACAGTTGCGACCAAGTCTCCATCTGGTCGCGCACCGCCCACAGCTCGGCGGCCGTCATGAACTCCATCTGCGTGATCATCTGCTCGCGCCGGCTCACCTTCGGGGCGTCGAGCACCCAGCAGTGCACGATGCCCAGATGGACCTGCCCGACCGCATTGGAGTCGTCATTGAGCAGGGCGACCACGCGGTCGCCGTGGCCCGCCTCGATGTTGACCTCCTCCATCACCTCGCGCTCGACGGCGGCCCGGTACGCCTCGCGGAAGTCGCTGCGAAACAGCGGGATCGCGTCATCGGCGGGGTTGATGTGGCCGCCGATGCCGATGGAGCGGTTGCCGACCAGCCGGGTCTCGCCGGCCCGCCTGCCGCGCACGTACGTCAGGTACCGGCCTTCGCAGGTCATGATCACGTAGGGGATGAGTTGCTTGTGCGTCGGGTCTTGCTCCGCCTGCGGCCGGGGCATGAATCGCGGCACGCCGGGAGCGAACAGCCGGTCCAGATACCGCGGCACGTCGAAATTCAGACCGTGGAACGCCCCAACCTCATCGAACACCTTCCGCTCAACCACCAGAATCTGCTCTTGCTTCGTCATCGTGTCCTTCAGTCGCACTTTTGCAGAAGTCCACCTTCCATTCAAGAACCGAACCTCACGCATGGGTTACGGACCCACGCTGTAGGCCGCCATACTAAAGGAAGGCGCGCGGGCGGGTCAAGCACAGGCCACACGTGGCGGGCGAGAATCCGCGCGGGTATGCCACCGCGAAACACGCCACCACGCGATCAGATGTAAGAGGGGCTTGGGCCTATGCGGTTTCTTGAGACCTGCCGTACCTGTACCCGGCGCGTTAACAGTGGATATCGGGCGTCCGACGCCAGGATGGCCCACTCGCGGATGTGCAGTATGCGCGTAAAGGCATGGAAAGAAACGCCTTGCGGCGTCACTACAAGCGGAGGACCGCCGGATCAGGGTTCGCAGCGTTCGCCGGTGTGGATTCGGACGTTTTTGCGGTAGACGTCCACTTCGTTGCTGTTGAAGCGGTCCATGCGGCGCTGGGCCCAGAAGATCTTGACGGCCGTCGCGGCACAGCCGAGTCCCGCGATGAAGAACACCATCGCGGCCAGATAGGCGAACACCTGCGGCAACGCCACGATGATCACGCCGAAGCCGATCAAGAGCAGGCCGACCACCATGATCCCCGAGGCCATGGTCCGCGACGCCTGAGACAGGACACTCGTATAGAAGCGAAAAGGCATTGTACGACACTCCTCAACGGCACCAGCCACCCTATGAAAAGCAAGCGGGTCCCGTTCGGGACCCGCTTGAGGCATGCAAGAGTTCTGAGTGCTTAGTACATTCCGCCGCCGGGCGGCATCGCCGGAGCTCTCTCCTTCTTCTCGGGGATTTCGCTGACGATGGCATCGGTGGTCAGCAGCAGCGAGGCGATCGAGGCCCCGTTCTGGAGGGCCGTCCGCTCGACCTTCGTCGGCACGATCACGCCGAACTTGACCATATCGCCGTATTCCTTGCGGAGGACATCGTAGCCGAAGTTCTTCTCCTTGCTCTCGATCACCTTCTGGGCGACGATCGAGCCGTCGAGCCCCGCGTTTTGGGCGATCTGCTTGATAGGAGCGAGCACCGCCCTGCAGACGATATCGATGCCGATCTGCTCGTCGCCCTTGGTCTTGAGCTTGGCGAGAGCCGGCAGGGCCCGGAGCATGGCAACGCCGCCGCCGGGCAGGATGCCCTCTTCCACGGCGGCCCGGCAGGCGTGCAGAGCGTCCTCGACGCGGGCCTTTTTCTCTTTCATTTCGGCCTCGGTGGCCGCCCCGACGTTGATCTGGGCGACGCCGCCGGCGAGCTTGGCCAGCCGCTCCTGCAGCTTCTCGATGTCGTAGTCGCTCGTGGACTTCTCGATCTCGGCCTTGATCTGCTCGATGCGGCCCTTGATGGCTTCGGTGCTGCCGCCGCCTTCGATGATCGTCGTGGTGTCCTTGTCGATCGTCACCTGCTTGGCCCGGCCGAGCTGCTTGAGCTCGATATTCTCCAGTTGCAGGCCCAGATCCTCGAAGATGGGCTCGCCGCCCGTCAGCACGGCGATGTCGCTGAGCAGGGCCTTGCGCCGGTCGCCGAAGCCGGGGGCCTTGACCGCCGCCACCTGGAGCACGCCGCGAAGCTTGTTCACGACCAGCGTCGCCAGCGCCTCGCCCTCGACCTCCTCGGCGACGATCAGCAGAGGCTTGCCTTGCTTGGCCACCTTCTCCAGCAGCGGGACCAACGACTTGACCGAGCCGATCTTCTTCTCATGGATCAGGATGTATGGTTTGTCGAGCACGACGGACATCGTCTCGAGATTGTTGACGAAATGCGGGCTCAGGTACCCTTTGTCGAACTGCATTCCCTCGACCAGATCGACGGTCGTATCGAGCGACTGGCCCTCGGCGACGGTGATGACGCCGTCTTTGCCGACCTTGTCCATAGCCTCGGCCAGGCGCCTGCCGATCTCGAGATCCTGGTTCGCGGAACAGACGGCCACCTGCTCGATCTGCTTGCTCGATTCGACCGTGATGCTCATGCGGTGGAGTTCCGCGACGATCGCCTCGACCGCCATGTCGATGCCTCGCTTGACCTGCATCGGGTTGGCGCCGGCGGTGATGTTCTTGAGACCCTCCTCGAAAATGCTCTCGCCCAGGATCGTGGCGGTCGTGGTCCCGTCGCCGGCCACGGTCGAGGTCTTCGAAGCCACTTCCTTGACCATTTGGGCGCCCATGTTCTCATAGGCGTCTTCCAGCTCGATTTCCTTGGCGACGGTCACGCCGTCCTTGGTGACGGTCGGGGAGCCGAACGACTTTTCGAGAATGACGACTTTCCCGGCGGGCCCCAGCGTGACCTTGACGGCATTGGTCAATTTCTTCACGCCGGCCAGAATGGCCGCCCGTGCCTCAGTTCCATAAGCTATCTTTTTCGCTGCCATGTTCTGCCTTCTCCTTCCTGCCTATTTCTCGATAACCGCCATGATGTCCGACTCGTCCATAATCAGGTACTCTTTGCCGTCGATCTTGACCTCGGTGCCGGCGTAGCTGGTGAAGAGCACGACGTCGCCCTTCTTGACTTGGACTTCTTTGCGGGTGCCGTTTTCGAGCGTTTTGCCCTCGCCGACGCTGACGACCTTGCCTCGCTGCGGCTTTTCCTTGGCCGTATCCGGCAGCACGATTCCGCCCGCCGTCTTCGCTTCCGCCTCCACGCGCTCCACGAGCACCTTATCTCCCAATGGTCGAATCTTCATTTGTCCTTGCTCCTTTCCGTAAGATTTCACAAATCCGACTTAACTCACCTGGCGAAGAGGTTGCTGTTATACCTCTTCAGAAAGAGCCGATTGAGCAGCTCTTGCAGAATGTCCATGTTCACCGGCTTTCCCACGACGCCGAAGACTTCAAGCTGCAGCGCCCGGCCGAGCATCTCCTCATCCGTCCTGCTGGTCAGCAGGATGCAAGGCACCCTCGGGTAGTCCATCCGGATGATTTTGACCGTGGCCAAACCGCTGGGCCTCTCCGAGTCCACGTCGACAATCGCCGTGTGGATCCGCGTGCTGGCGATGATGCTCATGAAATCGCTGGTCTTCTCGGCCATCAGGAGGTTGACCCCTCGCGGCTTGAAGATATTGCGAACCGCCTCCGGCCAAGCCCAGTCCGCCGCACTGGCCAGTACGTTCACTTCAGCAAATTGTGACCATTGAGCAACCATAGTAATGCCGTGCCTTATAAGGGAGCAAATGCCGTGCCAAAAATAGGGGTTCTCCTGAATCGAATGTAACTCATTGTTTGGAAGGCAGTTACGACCTGCCCCCTCTGCTTGCGTTCATCTGGCAAAATTGCAGGTAGCCGCCGGTCCTCTGCCAGGCTGGCAGTTGGATCGGGCATATCGGCTTCGCCATTTTGACAGGGGCCGGTGGACTCCGACCCCATTTTGGGCTGTGGTCGACAAGAAACGGGCGAGCTGAAAGAACAACGCTGTCTTCAGACAAAATGGAACAGGTCAGGCTCGCCATCGCCTTCGGGCTGGATCTGTAGGCAAGCGAGATTCCATTGCAGACCTGTCCTCCTTGCCGCCGGCCGGACGAGTCAAGAAATTCTCAAAATGGGTGAGTTTTCGACGCCCGGCAGGGTTATACCTTTGTAGACGGCCGTGCGGAATACAAAGGCGTGTTGCTCTATGGGCACCTACACTGACGAGGAACTCATGGGTCTGGTGCAGAAACAGGACATTTCTGCCTTCGAGGAGCTGTTCCGCCGTTATGAGCAGCGGATTTTCGCCTTCTTCTGGCGGCTCTCCGCGAATCGGCAGGAGGCGGAAGACGGGACCCAGGAGACGTTTCTGAGGCTGTGGAACGCCCGCGTGCGTTACGAGCCCACAGGCAGGTTCTCCACGTACCTGTTTCAGATCGCCAAGAATCATTTTCTCCATGAGCGACAGAAACGAGACCGCCGGATGGATTCTCCGCAACCCTCCGCGAGGGATCCGGCCGAGTTGTCCAGCGAGCCGGCTTCTTCCGATCGAGCAGACAGCCCTGTGCTCGCCGGTGAGCTTCAGGCCGCCGTGACTGAGGCGCTGGCCCGGCTTCCCGAGACCCTGCGGCTGGTCTACGTGCTGACCGAACAGGAGGGAATGTCGTACAAACAGGCCGCAGAGGTTCTCGACTGCCCGGTCGGAACGGTCAGTTCCAGGAAGGTCGAGGCCGTCAGGAGGTTGCGCGAACTGCTGCAACCGCTGAGGGACGAGCTTCTCGCTGATGGAGAACAGTAGAGACACGAGTACAGGAACGAGCGTGAGGTGAACGAATGACATCGTGTGACAAATACCAGACGCGGATGGTGGCCCTCTTCGACAACGAGGCCGGGGACGAGGATCTTAGGCTGGTGGCGGGTCATCTTCAGGACTGCCCCGAATGCCGAGCGTTTTGCCTGGAGTTGGTCGGCATCAGGCGGGCTCTGGCGTCTGCTTCCACGTCGAGCCTGTCGCCCGCCGCAAGGCAAGCAGTCCTCAATGGCGTCAAAGCCGATGAGTCCGATAGAGAGCAACACGCGAAGAGCGGAAGGCGTTTGTGGAGAATCGGAAGGCTGGGGCGCTGGGCCGCCGTCCTGGTAATCGGCTCGTTATTGATGGCGTGCTTCGTCCTGGGCCGGACGGCAAAGGACCTGCGTCTCAAGCTCGGGGCGGCCGAACAACAGGTGGCGGCCATCCACGAGCAGGCAAAGCTGACGGAATCCCAGGAGCGACAACAGAAAGCCATTTCCGCGCTGTACTTCCGCATGGCCGAGCTGGAAGAGCGCGTCAATCGTACTTCGCCGTTGCAGAGGGCCTCCTTCCCGGCTCAAGCGTACGACCGCTCTGCGAGACAAAGCAATCTCTGAATATCCACGGGCTTGAAGAGCAAACAGGAGGTGAACAAATGCATACGATAAGACTACTGGTTGTGACGATGGTGCTCGGGACGTTCTCAAGTCCCCTCCACGCAGAGGAAGCGTACCATGTTGTCAAAATCTGGCCGGAGGCGCCGCAAGGATGGCACTTTTTCAAACCCAATGGCGTGGCCGTGGACAAGTCCGGGAACGTCTACGTGGGCGACAGCGGCAATTACCGCGTCAAGAAATTCGATCCCGAGGGTCGGTTCATCACGCAGTGGGGAAGCCCCGGCCGGGGAGACGGGCAGTTCAACACGATATGCAGCGTCAAGGTGGACGGCTCGGGGATCGTCTATGTCTTCGACACGGATCTTGGCAAGTGGGAACAGAATCGTATCCAGAAGTTTACCATGTACGGGCAGTTCATTGGGGTGCTGGAGAGGAGAACGCCGGATGCAGACAAGATCAAGATGCCCATCGATTTGGCTTTCGACAAAGAAGGGAACATCCTGGTACTGGCGGGCGATTACAGACCGACACAGAATCGCACGTACGGTGTCCGGATTGAGAAATACTCGCCGAAGGGAGAGTTCCTTTCTCAATGGGGGGCAGAGGGCGGCAGCGGCGACGGACAGTTGCAGCGACCCAATGCGATCGCGGTGGATGGGGAAGGTAACATCTACATCACCGAGATAGCGAACGGCCGCGTTCAAAAGTTCGACTCTTCCGGCAAGTTCCTCACCCAATGGGGGGCTTCATGGGCCGTCTTGGGCGAAGGCGATGGGCGCTTCCGCGGCGGTGCTCGCAGTATCGCCATCGACAAAGCGGGAGATCTCTACGTCCTGGATGTCAATTCCGTTCAGAAGTTCACGCCGGCGGGGGAATTCCTGGCCCGCTGGAAGACCAAGGGTCAAATGGCGCGTCGCCTGGCCGTGGACTCTCACTCCAACGTCTATCTGACCTGCGAGAACTCGCACGAGGTGATCAAACTCGATCCTAAGGGAAACGCGATATCGCAATGGGGATGCGCGGGTGCCGGAGATGGTCTGTTCGCGGCACCAGGCAGCGTTGCGATGGACCCCTCAGGCTGCCTCATTGTCGCTGACGTCTGGAATAGCCGTATTGTGAGATTTGCGTCCGAAGGCCAATTCGTTTCCCAATGGGGAGGCGAGACCTGGCCGGAGGCCTGGGATTTAACGACAGATACATCCGGGAACCTCTACTGCGCGAACGCTGATGAGGTGCAAAAGTACAATCGCGATGGAAAACTCATCGGCCGATGGGGAAGCAGCGGCAGTGGCGACAGTCAGTTTCGGTTTGTCTCGGCCATCGCGGTCCATCCCTCGGGCAATGTATATGTGGCAGACAACGGTAACAGTCGTGTGCAGAAGTTCGCCAACGATGGGAAATTCCTGGCGAAATGGGGAACAGAAGGGACAGGGGATGGCCAGTTCAGTGGCGCGTTCTTCATAGCGGCAGATGGCTCCGGCAACGTGTGGGTGGGGGACCAACTCGGCAACGAGACGCACCGCATGCAGAAATTCGATGCTAACGGCAAGTTCCTGACGAGGTGGGCGAAGAGAATAATGAGACCGAACCCGGTCAACAGTAAAGGAGCAGTGGCCGTCGATTCTTCCGGGAACAGCTTCTACGCGTTTGAGAGTCGAATCGAGAAATACAACGCCCAGGGTGACCTAATCAGCGCCTACGGTCAAGAGGAGTTCTCAAAGGGCAAGCTGGGGAAGGTCTGGGCCATATGCGTCGACAAGGCGGGCTGTGTCTACGTCACCGGTCCCGCGGACCCGTGCGCCTCCTCTCTCAATGCCGGCGGTTCTATCAGGAAATTTGACGCCGACGGCAAGTTGGTGAGGAAGTGGACCGCGGCGAGCACAGAGGGAAAGGAGGAATTCCCGAACGGCCCAATCACTGTGGATGGCGCCGGAAATATATATGCCTCGCGCGGGGGCGGCACATGGATAACGGAGCTCTCCTCCGAAGGAAAGCCCGTGGCAAAGTTCCAGATCGCTCCCCCACGTGACGGCCGTTTCGGTATACTCGGGGGCGTGGCGGTGGACCGCTCCGGCAGGGTTTACGCCGTGGACAGCGTCGATGTCGATTGGGGTATCCCTTCGATCAAGAAATTCGACCCGAACGGCCAACTCATCACCCTGTGGGAGGTGCCCGAGGAGGGCAAAGACAGATTCAAGTATCCGGCTTTCATAGCGGTGGATGGTTCCGGCAACGCGTACATTACCGACAAGAGCAGCCACTGCGTACATATACTCGATGGCCAGGGCAAGCACATCAAGAGCTGGGGCAGCAAGGGCACGGGGGACGGCCAGTTCGACACGCCGGAAGGGATTGCGCTAGACAGATCGGGCCATGTCTACGTCTGTGACCGTCAGAACTCCCGTATCCAGGAATTCGACCCGGATGGCAAGTTCCTGGCCAAATGGGGCAAAGAAGGCAGCGGCGACGGAGAGTTCCACTTCCCGGCGGCCGTCGCTACCGACACGAAGGGGTACGTCTACGTCGCGGATAGCGACAACCACCGCGTCCAGAAATTCACGGCCGAGGGCAAATTCCTGACCAAGTGGGGTGAGTTCGGAGAGGGCCCCAGCCAGTTTAACGTCCCGCTCGGCATCGCCGTGGACAAAGACGGTAATGTCTACGTCAGCGACAGTCACAATCACCGGATTCAGAAATTCGCGCCCGTTCGTTCTCGATGACGGGGGCCAACAGACGATGAAGTAGCATATTTCAATGAGATACCGGTTGATTCTGGACTTCTTTTGAAAGGACAAGCTATGTATTGTGCATGTGCAACAAGGCCATCGCTGACCAGAGCAACAAAAGTGATTGGGTGGTTTCTCATCGTGATGTCTGCCCTATCCTGCGGCCCAGCCTGGGCAAACGTCCATGTCATTTATGATTCCGCCAGTCTAATTCCCAATGGTGGTGTTGGGGGAGTGCTGTATGACAGCATAGCGTGGATAGGCGCACGTGACCAATATGGTGTTAATGGACAGTATATAGGGGACTCCCCACTGTATGGCTACTTGCTGTGCGATTCACCTGACGACGGCGAAGGGAACCCACTATATGCCGCCAGTGAGGTCGGCATTGGTGGAGGGGGCGTCTTCTATGCCAAGGGTTATGGAGAAAGCAGTGTGTTTACAGATTCTTGGGGGTCGGAGCATCCGATATGGACCTGGGTAGGCGGCAGGGGATCCGCATGGTTCACGGTTGACCATCCAACGCTTTCGCTCCACCGCATGGCTGAGGGATTTGCAGGATACGATGCAACCGGTTGGACGCCAGCGCTCTTTGAAACTGGTTGGTCGATAGCAGTCGGCAAGTTGACTTTCAGTCCCGAGGGTACCGCCTACACGCCTGTGTACTCGACGAACTCCGCCCAGGTCCAATCGACCGAGGGATGGGATTCCATTGCTCTGGATCCGGGGTCTACTTACCAACTGGATTGGTCAATGAGCGTAAAGTGCTCCATACCTGGCGAGCACGGTTGGGCTCAACTCAGCGTCGATCTCGCAGATCTTGTGGAGGTACCGAACGTCTGTGGGATGAACGAAACCGAAGCGAAAACGGAACTCATCACGTCTCATCTTACTGAAGGTACAAGTACTTACGGCTACAGTGATACCGTCCCCGCCGGACTTGTGATCAGTCAATACCCAGTCGCCGGGACACTCGTAGACGATGGATCGGCAGTCGACATAGTCATATCTGAAGGCCCGAGGCTTGTCGCGGTCGTCGTTGACGTCACTGCCGATACCATTACGCCCAGTACCAAGTCGATCACCTGCAATTTCTGGCCTCCGGATGGGTATGGCGTTGCAGACATCGTTGTGGAGAGCATCCGGCTTCAAGGGACAATATCGCCTGCCAGCACTTCGATCAGAAAAGGGCAAGTGTTGGTTGTGAAGTTTCCCACGACGGGCCTTGGTCTTCAGCCCGGCAATGTCGAGCTGACCGTAACCGGCCAGTTGTCTGACGGGGCTTTGTTCCAAGGGAGCGATTCTATCACCGTCGTACAAAGAGGCGGGAAGAAATGATTAAACCGATGCCCTCACGATGACGCCATCTGTGGCAGCCGCGCGGCCTTTAGCGGATCAGCTTGATGATCTCTTGGAGGTCGTTTGGCGCTTCGACCACCAGTCCCGAGATGACCGGGTGAACGAGAATCCGACCCCCTTCTCCGGCGGCCGGCCATCCCAAACGCGACAAATCGCGTTTGGGAGCCCTGTGCTATGCACGCGGTTTCCCATGTGCTATTCTGTGGTGAGTATGCATAAGGTACCCTGCCAGCTCGTCTTGAGGGATTGAAGGGTGCACCTGCATGACATCAGAAAGAACAGACGGGAGACGGATCATGAAAGCGGCAGTCGCGACACGACGGCGGTTCCTGCAAGCGGCGGCGGGCGTGGCGGGAATCGTTCTGCAAGGCTGCAAGGCGTCCGGGCAGTCCGGGCCGGCAGTGAGAATCGAGGAGCCGTTCCACGGCGCCGTGCTGAATCGCAGGCACGGCGAGCCTATGGATGGCGGCTTGAAGATTCGCGTGTCCGGCCAGGCGCCTTCGGGGGATTCGGTGACGGTCAACGGTGCGCCGGCCCAGCGGACGGGCACGAGCTTTCGGGCGGATATCGTGCTTCGCGAGAAGCAGACCGAGATCGCCGCCCTGTCGCAGGGCCGCCTGGGCCGGCAGGAGCACCGCGTGCGCGTGCTCTGGGACCGCCACTCCCAACCCCGATACCGCTTCTCCATCGACGACAACAGCTTCTTCCTGCGCGACATCGCCCGCAAGAGCTACGCATCGCTTTTCGATTGCTTCTACCTCAAGGGCCTCCGCGACCTCCATTCGAAATACGGGACCCGCTTCGTGCTGAATATCTACTACACGACCGAGGACGGCTTCGAGCTGCCCCAGTTCCCCGACCGCTACAAAAGCGAGTGGCGGGACAACGCCGACTGGCTCCGGCTGGCGTTCCACGCCCACGCCAATCTGCCCGACCGTCCGTACCAGAACGCCGCCCCGGCCCAGTTGATTGGCGATTTGGACCAGGTTGCCGAACAGATCCTCCGCTTCGCCGGGGAGCAGACGTACACCCCTCCGACGGTCATCCACTGGGGCATGGTGCAGCCAACCGCCCTGAAGCCCTTGTACGAGCGGGGCGTGCGGGTGCTCAGCGGCTATTTCCGCCGGTCGAATGGCGTCTGGGACGTCAATTACCTTCTCGACGACACCCGGTCGGAGTATCTCTCCCGCCACGATGCCTTGATGGACTTCGACAGCGGCATCGTGTTCTCGCGGGTAGACATCGTCTGCAACAACACCCCCGTCGACCAGGTCGTTCCCACGCTTGCGCCTTTGGCGAAGGACCCGAATCAAGCGGAGATCATGGACCTGTTCACTCACGAGCAGTACTTCTGGCCGTTTTACGCCAACCACGTCCCCGACCACTTCCAGCGGCTCGACGCGACGATTCAATGGGTGACGGACCACGGCTACAAACCCGTCTTCTTCCATGAGGGCTTCTTAGGCGGGCGAGACTGATCTTCACTGCGAGGCAGCAAGGCAGACTACCGTGGACCACCCCTATTGGCAGCGTCAATCGCCGACTGGTTCGCCAGGACCATGACCTCCGATGGGCCCAGTCGCCACTGGTCCAGGGCCACGAAACGCCAGTAGCCATCGGAGCCAACATTCAGCCGGTCGCCCGGTCTCATGCCGGCCGGCGCCGTCGGGTCCGTGTTGGCGACGATTTCCAGGCCTTCTTCGGCCGACAACCGTCCATCGACGGCCACCCGCGCGCCTTGTGGCTCGCCGCCGTGGGCGTTGACCACCACGAGCACCTCCTGGTCATCGAAAATCCGGGACCAGGCGACGAGCTGTCCTGCACTGGGGTAGGCGAAGGGATCGTTGCGGTACGAAACGTGACGCTGGTACTGGCGTCCGCGGCGCAGCGGTTTGAACCGCCGGCGCACCTTCGCCAACTGGGCGATACGCTTATAGATCGGGTGTTTCTTATTGAACACGTGCCAGCCGGCGGTGCCATGCGGCCCGAAACCCACTTCGCTGGCATCGACCTGTCCCTGGGTGCCGGCCCAGCCCGCGGGGCGCGGGTGCTCCGGCCCGAACATCGCTTCCCGCAGCAGACAATCGTGGCTGCCCCAGCTCAGATACTTCTGCTCTTCGTGCTCCGCGCCGCTGGCCAAGCCCTGCTCGGTCCCGTAGTAGAGGCACGGAATGCCGAGAGCGAACAATTGAAAGGCCGCCACGGCCGCGCCCTGGTGGTCGTTGGAGGCGTCCGCCGCAAGCCGCACCTTGGGACCGAAGACGTGGTCGTGATCGTTGCTGATGCTCAGATGCCGGCTGCCCCAGTTGCGGTGCGACCCCATGCCGTCGTCGTAGTAGTTGAACCCGCCAAAGAAGGCCCCGGGGCTTCTCAGTCCCTTGCCCACGTTGCACACGATTTCGCGCTGCTCCCCGATGTCCAGGCAGGCATTGAGGTTTCGGCCGGCAATGCCAAGGTAGCGATCCTGGGCCGCATCGCCCCCCGCGATCTCGGCCACGAGGAAGAAGTCATCCTTGCCCAGGTCCTCGGCGTATTCCTTGATCGCGTTGCAGAAGTTCCGTGCCTGGTCCTGCGTGACGTGTTTGAAGGTATCGATCCGGAACCCGTCGACATCCGCCAGGGCAATCCAGTAGTGATACGCCAGCGCGAGGGCCGTCAACGTCTCGTCGTTGAACAGGTTGAATTTGCGCAGGCGGCAGAAATCGGTGCGCTTATGCTCGGCATAGTCGTCCTTGATGTCCCCGGCCCCGAGGTTGCCCGTGCCGGCGCGCAGGTAGCGATCCTTGCCCTGGAGGTCCTTCGGCCAGAGGTAGTCATCCCGCCCGAACGCCTGGTTGGGGTCCGTCATCGCCCCCCCATACCCATTTCGCGGCCAGATCGGGTCGTAGCTGCTCTGCGCCAGGTACGGCGGCTCGAAGACGTTGCTGGCCGCGGCGTCGTACAGCCAGTTGCACCCGGAGTGATTGAAGATCACGTCGAGCACAATGCGCATCCGGGCTTGGTGCGTCGCGTCCACCAGGTTCACCAGGTCGCGACGCGTGCCGAAGCGCGGATCGACGTCCAGAAAGTCCTGAATGCCGTAGCCGTGATACGTGTTCTCCTCGATGCGCTGCCGGAAGACCGGACCGACCCACAACGTGGTGACGCCGAGATCTTTCAAATAAGGCAGCTTGGACTGAATGCCGGCCAGCGTGCCGCCCTGGAAACGCTCCGCCCCGGACGATTGCCAGCGGTTCCACCGCCAGTCGGGCCCGCGCAGGGCGCGGATGCGCTGGACCCCTTGCGGAGTGCTTAGGTCGCAGTTCAGCAGTCGCGCGGGCTGTTCCTGACCGTCGGAGAATCGGTCGGGCAGGAGAAAGTAGAACACTTCATCCCGCCAATCGCCCGGGGAGGGATAGTACTTCTTCCGCGTGGGCCAATCCTTTGGGTAGTGTTCGCGGTCGAGAATCTGCCTGAGGCTGCGCGGCGGGTCTGCGGCAAGAATGCTGTCGATGTTGTCCATGGTTCACCTCCTTGTTTTCTCGTCTCAACTTTTTGTGTCGCATGGCTCTCCCGGTGCGCACCGGCGACTCGGAGGTGCGCTACACCCCAAGACAGCCACGTCCAACGCCGCTTCTCAACGTCCAAAGGTGTCCCATCGCAAGGTTGCACGGTCCAGTGTAGCCGCAACCGCCGCAAAGTCAAGCGATAGAGCAGATGAAATCAAAATGACGACATGGACGATGGGAGTCTTGCGTCGATCCTCGAACGAACTTGTCTTTGGAGAGGTGCCTGAGGAACGCGAGGTCGAGGATATCACCGCGTCACAAGGATGTCATCCGGAGGGCATGTCTGTGCCGAAGCGGACGCTGCGGGTGTCCCTTTCCAGGCCGGTGGGGATCGTCAGGGGTCCGTATAGCTCCGGGCGGCGGGTCTTGATCCACCGCAGGCCGGTGCAGTTCTCGCGCAGGGCCGGGTCGAGATCGGCGACGACCATGTCATCGTCCGCCTTCCAAGTCTCCGCGAGCACGCGACCGTAGGGGTCCAGGATCATGGCGTTGCCGGTCCGGACCTCGTTGTCGTCCAGGCCGACGCCGTTGCTGAAGATCAGGAATAGGCCGTTGTCGTGCGCTCGGGATGGAAGCCACGTCATGAGCCATTGCCGGCCCTTGGGGCCTTTGAACTCGGCCTCGATAGCCGCAGGGTCCGCCTTGCGGTTGTCCCACAGCGACCGGTCCACCAGGCCCATGCAGCCTGGGCTGGGCGTTTTGCAGCCGCCGGTCTGGTGCGGGGCCAGCAGGACCTCTGCCCCTTGCAGGGCGACGATCCGGACGTTCTCCCCGATGTTGTTGTCGTAACAGGTCAGCACGGCGACGCGGCAGCCGAGAGGCGTGTCGAACACCGTGAATTGCGAGCCGGACGACAGGTGCTTGTTGACGAAGGCGTGGATCTTCCGGTGCCGCCGGGAGTCGCCGTTGGGCATCGCGACCACGTAGGCGTTGTACATTTGCTCGCCGTCGATCTCGACGAGGCCCGCCCCGATGGTCATGCGGTACTGCTTTGCCAAGTCCATGAGGGCCTGCGATGACGGCCCATCGAAGACCGGCTCCGCCAGGGCACTCAACTGCTCGCGCGACAGGTTCCGCAGAAACCAATAGCCCGTGATGCAACATTCAGGGAATGCGATAAGCTCCACCCCCTGCGCCGCCGCACGTTGAAGGAAACTCTCCATTTTGGCGAGGTTCGCTCCCTTGTCGCCGGCGGCGGACTCGAGCTGGACGGATGCCACGCGAATCTTTCTCATAACCCTAATCTCCACTTTGCACAAGTCCCCCAAAACCTCTTGCAGCGCAAATGCCATGTGACGCCCCCTCTTGTCACCCCTGCGAAGGCAGGGGTCCAGGAAAGCCGCGGCGCAGGTGGATTCCCGCCTTCGCGGGAATGACATGGGGCAACAGGTTTCTGTCAGGCTGTCATTGTGTTAGAGGCTCTTAGGTGTCAAACCATCCACCAATTCCCGGGACTGATCGCAGGCAGGTTGAACGATCTCTGGTCCGCCGGGAGGGATTCGAGCAGCTCCTTGGCCTTCTTTCCTATCGCCTGAGAGGCAAGCTCGATGTTGCGCCGGCCGACTTCAGCGGAGGCGTATTTGCGCGGGTCCTGGCCGCCAATGCCGTCGGGCGGCTTCATGTTGGGGGCCAGCGGGCCGTCGCCGAGCGTGGACATGTCCACCAGGCCGGGGTAGAGGAACATCATGTTCGATGTCTCCCACTTCGCGGCATGGTCGGTGTTGGATTCGGGGCCACGGCTGAGCGTCATTTCCCACAGTCCCATGCCGACAACCGTTTTATCCGCCACAACCGGGGCCAGGGCCTTGTCGATCATGTCGATCTGGCCCTGAACGTTGTGGCCGGAGACGCCGAGAATGACCCGGGCGCCGGTTTTCTTCAGACGCTGAAACAGCGAGGTCAGGACCGGCACGAGGGACTCCTGCGGGAAGCCGTTGTGGAAGTACACGGGCGGGTACACGACGCCGCCGAACTGCTCGGCGGTCTTGACGAGGATCGCGTGGGCCTTGAGGGCGTCGTTGCCGAGCGGCAGGTGCCGGCCGTGCCACTCGATCAGCCCGAACGGCACGTAGACGGCCGGGAACTCGCGGAGGGCCTTCTCCAACTGGCCCGGCCGCAGGAATTGCATCTGGACGGCGGGGGACAGCTCCGGCTTGATCGTTTGCTGCTCTCCGGCCGTGCCGACCGCAGATCCACCACCGGCGAGACAGAGTGTCGCGGCCGTGGTCCCCATGAAGTCCCGACGGGAGATTCGAGTGTGCCTGGCCGCCCCTGATAGATCTTCTTTCATGTTCCCACTCCTTACAGTCGAGAATTGATCTGCGGCGATTCTACCAGACTTCGCGCCCGGCGAAAAGAGTCGATCACGGTGTCTCTCTGCCATTTGCAGGGGACTGGTCAATGCCGGCGCCATCGTGTATCTATTATGAAGGAGCCATCCCCAAGGCCTTCGGCCTTGAGGATGCGACACACGTGGCCCGGAGAGCTGATGATGTTCTGCGAATGATCGGAGATGAGATGATGGCAAATCGAGCAATCCTAATGACCGCTGCCGTTCTGATGCTGCTGAGTTCTTCTCCTGTGGCGGGCAAGGCCGCGCCGGATTGGGCGGTGCGGATGCGGGCGGACCATCCGCGGCTGTTCTTCAACCGCGAAACCTGGCCGACGGTCCGGGAGCGGGCGCTCGGCACTGAGCAGGCATGGTACGAGCAGTTCAAGGGCCGGGTGGTCAAGCTCGAATCGGATTTGACCAACCAGGAGAACCCGGCGGCTCGAGACCTTGGACCGGAGGCGGCTTGGTCGGCCTTCGTCTTTCTCATGACGGACGAGGCAAAGTATCTCGATCTGGCGAAGAAGTGTCTGGAGACCTCGATTCGCTACTACGAGCAGTGCTTCGCGGAACGAAAGAGCGTCAACTGGTACTCGACCTCGCGTGTGCATGCGGTCATGGCCTGGGACTGGCTCTACAATCACCTGACCGAGTCCGAGCGGTCCGCGTACATGTCGCGGCTGGTCCGCGTGATTGACAACGTGGTCAAGGTCAAGCCTGCGATCTACCGGGAGAACATGTCCGGCTACGACACCGGCTTCTACGGCGTGAAGAACTGCCTGTGGTTCATCGGGTGCACGGCGCACGGGACGGGCATCGAGCCGCAGCTCGTCAACGAGTGGCTGGCGTGGGGCCACGATGAGAACCTGCGGCTCTTGGCGCATCGGAAGAAAGCCTGCGGCGACGACGGCGGGGGAGCGTCCCCTACGCTCGGCTACATCTTCGGGGCCTATCCGTGGGCGGAACAGAACTACTTCTACACGTGGCTGTCCAGCACGGGCGAGAACATCGCGGGCGATTGGCCGCATAGCGCCATGCTGGCCAACTATATCCTTTGGAACTGGATCGAAACCGGCGTCCAGCCGCTGGAGTTCGGATATGGGGACACGCCGCACACGCGAAACACGCTGCCCATCGGCCAGTTGTACACCCACATGGCCAATGTCCAACACCTGTTCACCCAGATTGCCCCGAAAGCCGCGGCCCTGGCGCGCTACCTACAGCAGAGGTTGCCTAATCGCGCCTACGCGCGGGACTGGTTCATATATCCTTTCCTCCTGTCGGGGACGGATCGTCCGCCTGAGCCGTTTGCCCCGACGGACCTTCCTCACGGCCGGTACTTCGAGACGATGGGCCAGGTGTTCCTGCGCAGCGGCACGGGGCCCCAGGACACCTACTGTCTATTCTCCTGCGGCGGAATTCTCGACCAGCACAGGCACTACGACGCCCTCAACTTCGTCATCTACCATCGCGGCTTCCTCGCCCTCGATTCCGGCACGCGGTACGAAGAGTTCGTCAACGGCGAACATCTGGCCAACTACTACGCCCAGACGGTGGCCCACAACTGCGTCCTGATCCACCAGCCCGGCGAGCCGCCCGCCGCGTACTGGGGCGGTACCGTGACCGGCAACCACGGTGGCCAGCACAAGCAACTCGGCTCGGTCCTGCGGGCCTTCGAGACGAACGGTGATTACGTCTATGTGGCCGGCGACGCCACCGCGTGTTATCTGCCCCGTGCGACCAAGCCCGCTCTGCCGGAGAAGTGCAGCCTTGTGACGCGCCAGCTCGTGTTCCTGCCGCCCAGTCACTTCGTCATCTTCGATCGCGTCCAGACCACGGACGCGAGCTACCGAAAGGACTGGCTGATCCACACGGCCCATCAGCCGGCAATCGAGGGCAAATTGCTCCGGGCGGATCATGGCCAGGGCCGCATGTTCTGCCGGACGCTCCTGCCGGAAGATGCGGTCCTCACTCCTGTCGGCGGCCCCGGCAAGGAGTTCTGGGCCGCCGGCAAGAACTGGGACATCGTCACGAAGGGACTGACCCCGGAGAACCTGGCGATGATGGGACAGTGGCGCGTCGAGATCAGCCCGGGCGCCGCCCGCAAAGCCGATGTCTTTCTCCACGTGATTCAAGTCGGCGACCAGAAGCTTCAGCACATGGACGAGACCGAGCTGCTGCAGGGACCGGCACAGTGTGGCGTCCGGTTGAGCACGTCTGACTGCGTATGGGAGCTGATGTTCAATATAGACGGGGCCTTGGGCGGCCATATCCGCCGCAAGGGCGGTGCCGCCGCAATCGATCGGCCCCTTACTTCGCAAGTCCAGGCGCAAGCCGGCATATAGCATCAGGGCTTTTCGATCAGCAGGATTGGACGGATGAGGGGATGGGAGCAGCGGATTTTGGGCGGGTGGCGGAGCCGACCGCGTGATAAGATATGTGAAACCGGGTCTCCGGACGGCGCCGTTCGACCGGCCGGGGATTCCAGAGCCTGCACGATGGAGGTGACGAATGTCGGACAAAGCCATGCCTACGGGGAAGATCGGGAATGTCACGATCAGCCGGCTGATCATCGGCGGCAATCAGTTCAGCGGCTGGTCGCATAGCCGGGACCTGAAGTATCTCCGGGATCTGTTCAAGGCTTATGCCACGGAGAAGAAGATCCTGGAGACCCTGCGCACGGCGGAGGAGAACGGCGTCAATACGATCATCACGTCCTCCTCGGCGTACCTGGGCAAGTACTGGAAGGACTGGGGCGGGCAGATGCAGTGGATCGCCCAGGTTCACCCGAAGACCGACGACGTGACCAGCGATATCAAGAGGGCCATCGACGCCGGGGCCGTGGGGGCATATGTGCAGGGCGGCGTGGGGGACAGCTTCGTCAAGGGCGGCCGCGCCGATTTGCTCGGCAAGGCGGTCGAGTTCATCAAGAGCAACCGCGTCCTCGCCGGCATCGGCGGCCACTCGCTGCAAGTGCCGACGGCGGTGGAGAAGGCGGGGATCCAGCCGGACTTCTATATGAAGACCCTGCACCACGACCGCTACTGGTCCGCCACGCCGAAGGAGCAGCGGGTGGAGTTCAACGTCGATAGCAATGGGCCTGCGGATTACGACAACATCTGGTCCATCACGCCGGAGAAAGACATCGAGTTCATGCGGACCGTGCCCCGGCCGTGGATCGCCTTCAAGGTCCTGGCAGCGGGGGCCATCCATCCGCGCGACGGATTCAAGTACGCCTTCGACAACGGGGCGGATTTCGTCTGCGTCGGCATGTTCGATTTCCAGGTTCGAGAGAATGCCATCATCGCCAGAGACACGGTATCCCGCGCCCAGAACCGGCCGCGTCCCTGGCGGGCGTGATCACATGGGATTACACCGCTTTGACGCCACCAACCTAAGGCAGGAATTGCCCGTGCCCTGTCATTCCCGCGCAGGCGGGAATCCACAGACCCATCGTACGTTGCTGGACCCCCGCCTGCGCGGGGGTGACAAACCGAGGAAGGTTCTACCGTATCGCTGCAAGTATGTTTGAACGGTATTCCATGCCAGCTTGACAGGAGCAGACTCATGAGACGACGGGATTTCATCGCGAGTACGGCGTTCGGCCTGGCGACGTTAGCCGTGGCCCGACAGGGGGATGCAGCCGTGAAAAGCGACAAGTACCGTGTCGCAGTCATCGGCCGGACAGGCCGGGGCGACTATGGCCACGGGCTGGACATCGTGTGGAATGACATCGAGCAGGCGCAAGTTGTGGCTGTGGCGGACGTGGATCCGAAAGGATCTGCTGCCGCCGCCAAACGCCTGAAGGCCCCGAGGACCTACGCCGACTATCGCGAGATGCTCGAGAAGGAGCGTCCGCAGATCGTGAGCGTGGCGCCGCGCTGGCTGGATTGCCATCGCGACATGGTGCTGGCGTGCGCCCAGTTCGGCTGCCACGTGTTTCTCGAAAAACCCATGTGCCAGGACCTCGAGCAGGCGGATGAGATGATCGCCGCCTTCGAGAAGCGGAACCTGAAGCTGGTCATCGCCCACCAAACCCGTTATAGCCCGGCCCTGGTCCACGCGAAGAAGGCGATGGCGGAGAGCTTGCTCGGTGACATCCTCGAGCTTCGCGGCCGGGGCAAGGAAGACGCTCGGGGCGGCGGTGAAGACCTCATGGTGCTCGGCACCCACATCATGGACCTGATGCGGTTCTTCGCGGGCGATCCGCAATGGTGCTTCGCCCAGGTGAGAGATCGTGGACGCCCTATCACCAAGGGTGAGGTGCGGGATGGGACCGAGGGCATCGGCCCCCTGGCCGGCGACGAGATTCATGCGATGTACCGATTCAGCGGGACGACGATGGGCTATTTCTCCACGGACCGTGCCCGGCACGGCGCCTCGGACCGGTACGGCCTGGAGATTCACGGAAGCAAGGGCATCCTCACGACGACGATGGGCGCTTTTCCCGAAGTCTGGTTCGTGGAAGACCCGTCATGGCAGCCGGGCCGCAGCAAAGCCCAGTGGAAGCGGATATCGAGCGACGGGATCGACAAGCCGGAACCCGTGAGCGACCCCAGCCACCGGCACGGCAACCGCCTGATCGCCCTCGACCTGATCCGGGCCATCGAGGCCGGCAGCCGGCCGAAAGGCAGCATGTACGACGGCCGCGCGGCCCTGGAAATGATCCTGGCCATCTATGAATCGCACCGCCAGAACGCCCCGGTCTCGCTGCCGCTGCGCAACCGCAGACATCCGTTGACGATGTTGTCGTAAGGCGAATACAACGTTTCGCGGCGAGCGGGGACGCCCGTCCTACTATCGGGCCTCGTCACCCCAGACCTCGCAGGCTTGCAGACTGCCGGCGTGACAGGAATAGAACAGCCGGCCGTTCGAGACCAGGGCTCCCACGCATTCGCTCGGGTCGAGCCTTGGCCCGGTCGAGATCAGCTTGATGCTGTTGATGTCCGACAGATCGTAGACATCCATGTTGGAGCCGAGCAGATATGGCTCGGACAGGCTGAATCGCGTGCACTTGTAGCCCTGGGTCAGGGTCTTGAGGATCTTGCCTGTCGCCTTGTCCAGGAGGAATCCGTTCTGGTATTGGGCGTGCACGAACAGGAATCTCGACCCGACGGTCACGACCTGGATGGCTTCGCGGACCGGCTCGGATTTCCAGATCAGGGAACCATCGCGGGCGTCAATGCACCAGACGAGGCTGTTGCCGTTCTCCAGCTTGTTGTACCCGCCCAAGTACAGCCGGCCGTTATCGCCGGAGATCGTGCAGCCGCCGTGAATGAAGTACTGCGTGGTCAGCCAGATCACGCGCCCGGTCACCGGCTCGATGGCCGCCGTCAGACCCTTGGCGCTTGGGAGATCGCGCTTGTTCTTGGCCGAGAGGCCGAAGTAGCAGGAGTAGTAGAGGGTCCCATCGAGCAGGCAAACGCCGGCGTCGTCGCCGCCGGAGCCGAACTCGGAGAAGTCCACCGTCCATAGCTCCTTGCCGGTGTCGATGTCATACGCGCGGACCAGCGGTTTGTGGCTCCTGGGGAACCGCTGGTTTTCCTGGTGCCCGAAGAGCCACTCGATTTTCTCGCCCGGCTCCGGAAGCGCGAACTTGCCGTACCGGCCCGTCCCGAACATGTAGATCGCCATATTCTTGTACACGACGGGCGGCAATTGCCGGTTCCAGCTCGGCGACCCGGCGAAGGGGGCCTCCCACAGGAGTTTTCCCGTCGCGGCGTCCAGGCACCGCAAGCGGCACTGCTCCTCGCCCGCCTGCGGGACGAGCAGCTTCTCGTTGTAGTAGAGAGGCGAGGTGTAGCTGATGTGCACGCCGGGGAAGTATCGGCGCCACAGGAGCCGGCCCGTCTCCTGCTCGACGGCGAAGATCTGGCCCTCCGCCGTATGGGTGTACATGCGGCCGCCGCCGAACGTGGAGAAGTGCTTCGCTGTCCCGTCGAATCGGCGAATCCACCTGGTCTTGAACGGCGGCTGCACGCCTTGGCTGTCCACGTTCGTATTGGCCCAGTTCCCGAAGCTGGTGAACCGGTCGTACTTCGCGTCGGCCAGCTTGCTCGTCAGCGGGCTTCGAATCTTCCAAAGATCGAGTTCTTTCGCGGGCAGAGCGGCCGTGCCCCCCGGTCCCAGGATGTATAGGTAGCCGTCGTCGCAGCCGAAGCAGACTCGACCGTCGGCGACCGCCACCGGCGCGGTGATTGCCTTCTCAAACGCGGTCTTGAACGACCACGGCTGTCCCCGGCCCGTCAGCGGCACGACGTAGAGGCTGCCGTCCAGGCCGCCATACACGGCTCGATCGCGCAGCAGGATCGGCGCCGCGAGCGACGGGGAGGGAGACAGGCACTCGGGTTCGCCTTGGCCGACGTGGTGCCGGCATAGCCCGAAGCCCTCCTCGGGCCGGCACCGGTAGACGTCGCCGCCTCGCAGGCTCACCGACGCGAAACTCACGAGTCCGCCGGCGGTGCTGGTCCTGGTCCCGCCGACGGAGCCGGCTTGGATCTTGCCGACGGCGCCGGGTCGCAGCACGTCAACCTGGCCGCCGTTGTCGAGTAGCGTCCACTGCCGGTAGACGGCCCCGTCTTCGCCAAGGCTCAGTCCCAGGGTGACGTTGCGCGGCATGGCGGTTGTCTGGACCTCCGCCTTGTCCCCGGCGTCGTTGAGCCAGACGACGTATCCGCCGGCGGGCACCACGAGCGTCTTGCCGTTCACGGCGATGTCCCGCTGGCAGCAGAAAAGCTCCGTGGCGGTGACGCGCGTCTCTTTGCGATGCAGCCAGTCTTGGCCGCTCCAGCGGTCTCCCTTGAGGCCAAGCTTCTCCCCGACGAAGTCCCACGTCCAGCAGACTTTGCCATCCGGCTCCAGGGCGTAGACGTTCGAGCCGAGCGTGGCGAAGTACACCCGCCCCTCGGCCACGACCGGCGAGCTGAAGATCGGCTCGCCGCAGGCGATCTCTTTCACGACCTTTCCATCGGCCGCGCTCAACACGTAATACGTCCCGGCCATCGTGCCGAAATGAAGGTACTGGCCCGCGATCGCAGGGGACGACACATTGCAGCAGTTGGCTTTGCCGCCTCGGGTCTCGGATCTCCACACGACCCGGGCGGTTGCGGCGTCGATGCAGAAAGCGGTGCCGGAGCCATCGACGATGAACACCCGTCCGCCGGCCACGACGGGCGCGGTGAAAATCGCGTCGGTCAACGGGACGGCCCCGACCAGGCCCAGCGGCTGACTGACATTCCTATCCGCCGCATTGCCCGAGTGTCGCGAGTCGAACTTGTACTGCACCCAATCCTCCGCCCGGCAAACGCCAAGGCTCCCGAAGATGAGCACACAAGCCGCAAACACGACGATTTGTCTGGAGCATAGTTTCATAAGCATGGCCCTTTCCACGAGTGCTAATGACCGGCAGCCTATGATATCCCGATTCCCGCAACGACGCCAACGACAAAACCGGGTTTCCGGGCCCACGATGGGCATTCCGTGCGTAGGGCTTGACAATGTTGTGTCGGCCAGCCTATCGTTGGCCGTTCTGTGAAATGAAGTAGCATGATTCCGAGGCCATCTTCCTGATGCAAGAGTCACCCCTGTTTTGTCATTCCCGCGGAAGCGGGAATCCAGAAACCGATAGCACGTCTATGGACCCCCGCCTGCGCGGGGGTGACAAGTCAGGCGTGATCAGGACATGATGATGGTAGAATTCCGACTCGGCATCTGTCGGAGATGCCTCGACGGATACGATGGAGATGCAGTGTGAAGGCGGTGACTTTTGAGCGCTTTGGCGGACCACTTACCGTCGGGCAAGTGCCTGACCCTGTTCCCCACGACGATGGCGTGGTGATCCGGGTCGAGGCCAGCGGGATCTGCCGGAGCGATTGGCACGGCTGGCTGGGGCATGACCCGGATATCACCCGGCTGCCGCACGTGCCCGGCCACGAGCTGGCGGGTGTCGTCGCCGAGACGGGTAAGAGCGTCACCCGCTGGAAACGCGGCGACCGGGTCACTTTGCCTTTCGTCTGTGCCTGCGGGACGTGCCCGGAGTGCGTCAGCGGCAATCACCAGGTCTGCGATCACCAGTTCCAGCCGGGCTTTACGGCGTGGGGCTCGTTCGCGCAGCTTGTCGCCGTCCGGTACGCCGATGTGAATCTCGTTCGCCTGCCGCCGGAGATCGACTTCGTCACCGCGGCGAGCCTCGGATGCCGGTTCGCCACGTCGTTCCGGGCCGTGGTCGCGCAAGGCGAGGTGGCCGCCGGCCAGTGGGTCGCCGTCCACGGCTGCGGCGGCGTGGGACTGTCCGCCATCATGATCGCTCGGGCCTTGGACGCTCAGGTCATTGCCGTCGATATCGATGGAAAAGTGCTGG
>Ga0315286_10001123_pt1 | contig 23919 bp, 16 predicted proteins | sample YL17G10_0_MG_FD_205038 | JGI IMG/M metagenome (GOLD analysis project Ga0315286, IMG submission 205038) | Sediment microbial communities from Yellowstone Lake, YNP, Wyoming, USA - YL17G10_0 | ecosystem: Environmental > Aquatic > Freshwater > Lake > Sediment | place: USA: Wyoming | collected...
CCGCGTAAGGGGTCGACGCACCGGGAGCAATCCTGGGCGAGAGGAAAGAGACGAGACGGGGAGCCCACCATCGACACGAGTTGGATCGAACAGCCTCTCAACACCATTTCTTCAGCACCCTGCTAGAATATGGGCGGCATGCCGCCAGGAGACAGAAAGATGCGCACTCGTCGAAGCAAGTCGGAGCGGGTTGCCCGCGATGAGCTCGCGGCCCTCTTTCAGCCGCAAAGCATCGCCGTCGTAGGCGCGTCAGCGAACGAGCGAAGCCAGGGATACGAGTTCGTGCAGGGGCTCGTTGACTTCGGTTTCCCCGGCTCCGTGTACCCAGTGAACCCCAAGCTGAGCGAGCTCCTGGGGCTCAAGGCCTACGCTCGCCTTGAGGACATACCGGGGCCGGTGGATTTCGTCATCTCCGCCGTCCCTGCCGTCGCCGCCCTGGAGGTGGTGGAGGGGGCCAAGGCGAAGAAAGCCAAGCTCATCCATTTCTTCACCGCGCGCTTCAGCGAGACCGGCCGCGAGGACGCGGCGGAGCTCGAGCGGGAGCTGAGCCGTCGCACCAGGGAGGCGGGCATCCGAGTGATCGGGCCCAATTGCATGGGGATCTACTACCCCAAGGGCAAAATCACCTTCGAGCCCCACTTTCAGTTCGAGCCGGGCAACGTCGGCTTCCTGACCCAGAGCGGCAGCCACGCCTATCGCGTCATTGGGCGGGGGATTGAGCGCGGGCTGCGGTTCAGCAAGGTCATCAGCTACGGAAACGGGATCGACCTCAACGAGGCGGACTTCCTGGACCACTTCGCGGAGGATCCCGAGACCGACGTTATCGCCGCCTACGTCGAAGGGGTGCACGATGGGAGGCGCTTCCTCGCGGCCCTGCGGCGCGCCGCTACCAGGAAGCCGGTCGTGGTCCTCAAGGGCGGCCGCACGACTGCGGGCCGCGCTGCCGCCGCGTCCCACACCGCGGCCCTGGCCAGCCAGCAGGCGGTGTGGCAGGCGGCGGTCCGCCAGGCGGGAGCGCTGGAGGTCGACAGCCTCAATGACCTCATCGATATGCTGGTGGCGTTTCGAAGCGCCGGCCCGGCCAGGGGCCCAAGGGTGGCGGTGCTGGGCGGGGCAGGCGGGGAAACGGTCGAAAGCGCGGACCTCTGCAACGAAGCCGGCCTCGACGTAGCCCCGATCCCCCAGGAGATAAGAGAGGAGCTTCGCGAGAAGCTGCCCCACACCTGGGATTGGGTCGGCAATCCGATCGATGCCTCGATACTCACTTGGGGACGCTTCGAGGCGGCGGACATCCTCCAGATGATGGTGGCCAGCCCCGCCTACGACCTCGTCATCGCCAACGTCAGAGGGCTGGAGTGGATTGCCGCCGAGGAGGAAGGCGGCGGGCAGGTCTTCCGGGGCGCCGTCGACCTGCTGAAGAGGCTGGGAAAGGACAGCGGCAAGGCCGTTATGCTGGTAATGGCCGACTCCGAGTCCCGCGAAGAGTGGCGCCGCGAGCTGGCGTTGCACGCCCGACGGGAGCTGGCGGCAGCGGGTGTGGCGATCTATCCCGAGATGGAGAGGGCGGCGCGGGCCATGGGCCGCTATGTCCGCTACCTGGCGGAGCGGCGGGCCGCAGGGTAGAGTCATGGGAAGAGTGATGGACCTGGCGGAGAAGCTGTGGAACGGGGAGATCAGGACCGACGACTACAACCCTTTGGCACCCCTTGGGGTTGTCGAGGAGATCGCGGACAAGGCCATCTTCTACAGCTCTTTCGCCAATGTGACCGCCTTTGAGACAGACTCCGGCCTCGTGCTGATAGACACGGGAGCCTTCTTCAACCAGAGACAGACCTTCGAGGCCATCCGGTCGTGGTCCAAGGCGAGACTGGACACCGCCGTCTACACCCATGGCCACGTGGACCACGTCTTCGGCGTGCCGCCCTTCGCTCAGGAGGCCAAAGAGCGCGGCTGGCCCGGGCCGAGAGTGATCGGCCACGAGGCCATGCCCGCTCGCTTCCAGCGCTACATCCTTACGGCCGGCTACAACAGCATCATCAACTCGCGCCAGTTTGGAGGCGTTGCTTTCCTTGGTGGTAGCGACGATATCGCGCCGCGCCGCGTCATACAGTGGCCTACCGAATACACCTACCCCGACACCACCTACGCTCATTCGTTGGTCGTGACGGTGGGCGGCGAACGGTTCGAGCTATACCACGACCGCGGTGAGACCGACGACCACACGTGGGTATGGGTACCTAGTCGGAAGGTCCTTTGTCCGGGAGACTTCTTCATCTGGGCTGTCCCCAACGCCGGCAACCCGCAGAAGGTGCAGCGCTACCCTCTGGACTGGGCGCGCGCTCTTCGCAAGATGGCGGCGCTGGAGGCAGAAGTGCTCTCGCCGGGACATGGGGTGATCGTCGTGGGCAGGGAGCGAGTGCGGCAAGCGCTCACCGATACGGCGGACTTCCTGGAATCGCTGCATGATCAGACGGTGGCGCTGATGAACCAGGGTGCGACCCTGGACACCATCCTGCACACGGTTCGGCCGCCAGGTGACCTGGCGGATCGCCCCTACCTCCAGCCGGTCTACGACGAGCCGGAGTTCATAGTGAGGAACATCTGGCGGCTGTACGGTGGCTGGTACGACGGCACGCCGTCGCAGCTGAAGCCGGCCCCGCAGGCGCAGCAGGGAGCGGAGATCGCTCGTCTGGCCGGCGGCGTGCGGGCGCTTGTCGAGCGCGCCCGCCAGCTCATGGCCGACGGGGACCTGGCCATGGCCAGCCACCTGGTCGACTGGGCGGTGGCGGCGGACCCGGGCAACGCCGAGGCTCAGGGCGTGCGGGCCGACGTCTACTCGCGCCGCGCCGGCGAGTCGAGGGCGATCATGACGCGCGGCATCTTCCGGGCGGCAGCGTCGGACTCGAAGGCGGCGCTGGAAGGCCTGAAGGCAGGAGACGAGGCAGGTCAAGGCTCAGATTCGAGCGCAAAGGCCGATTGACACTCGCAATCTCGCGGCTATAATCGGAACAGCTTGGCTCTTGGCGAGCCAGCACAAGGAGGGATTCATGCGTTCGCGACGATGGTTCCGGTTGCTCTGGCTGGTGGCGGCGGTAGCGGTGGTGCTGATGGTCTTCGCGGCCTGCGAGGACGAAGAGGAAGAGGCGGCTACGGCTACTCCTCCCGGCATGGGCTCACCATTGCCCGAGCTGGCGGACGGAGTGCTTCAGGTGGGCTCGGACATCGCCTACGCGCCCATCGAGTTCTTCGAGGAGGGAACGACGACCCCCAAGGGCCTGGACATCGACCTCGCCAACGCCCTGGCTGAAGAGCTGGGGGTGACCACCGAGTTCATCAACACCGGCTTCGACGGCATCATCGGCGCCCTCAACGTCAACCGCTTCGACATCCTCATGTCGGCGATGACGGTCACGGACGAGCGGAGCAAGGAGATCGACTTCGTGCCCTACTTCATTGCCGGCACCGACATCCTGGTTCCAGCGGGCAACCCCAAGAACATCGGGGCTATCGAAGACCTCTCCGGCCTTACCGCCGCCGTGCAGATCGCTACCATCCAGGTGGATCAGCTGGAGGCGGCGAACGACGACCTCAAGGCGGCGGGAAAGCCGGAGATCAACGTCCTCACCTTCGACCAGAACCCGCTGGCGGTGGAGCAGCTTCGCATCGGCCGGGCCGACGCCGTCTTGGCCGACTCCCCGGTGGCGGCCAACGACGCTCGCCTGTCGGACGGGGAGCTGGAGTCGGTAGGCCTGACCATCCCGCCGGAACCATACGGCATCGGCCTCCGCAAGGAGTCGACGGCGCTGAAGGCCGCCATCGAGGATGCTCTCCAGGCGTTGATTGACAGCGGGAAGTACAAAGAAATCCTCGAGAAGTGGAGTCTCGCGGGCGGCGCCATAGAATAGGAAGGCAGATCCCCGGCCTCGTTAGCCTCGCACGCCACTTGCGAAGCCCCCGGGCGGTCAGTCGCCGTCTACGGGGGCTTCTGCTATTCTAGCCGCCGTGAGCGAAGACTGAAGCCAGGCCCCTGGAGGAGGCGACCGCCATGTCAATCCCCCTTCCGTCCCTCGACTTCGAACCAGACGTCGTCTGGAGGTTCCTCTTCAGCTCGGTCATTCTGGAGGGGGCGCGCACCACGATCATTGTCGCAGTATTAGCGCAGGCGCTGGGGGTAAGTCTGGGGATCGCCTCCGCTCTGATGCGCATGTCCAAGAACCCACTGCTGAACGTTCCGGCCAACCTCTACGTCTGGTTCTTTCGTGGCACGCCCCTCCTGGTCCAGCTCCTCTTCTGGTACAACGGGGTGCCGGAGCTCTTCGACAATCCGGACCTCACGCATCAGCTTACGTCCTTTCGGGTGGCCATCTTCGCGCTGGGGGTGAACGAAGGGGCCTACATGACGGAGATCGTGCGGGCCGGCATCGAGTCGGTGGAGGCAGGGCAGATGGACGCCGCCAAGTCGCTGGGGATGACCTCTGGCAAGGCCATGCGACGGGTCATCCTGCCACAGGCGCTGCGGGTCATCCTCCCGCCCACAGGCAACGAGTTCATTGCCATGCTCAAGAACTCGTCGCTCTGTTTCGCCATCGCCCTGGTCGAGCTGGCCAACGCCGCCCGCTTCATTTACTCGGACAACTACAAGGTCATGGAGCTGCTAGTCGTAGCCTCCATCTGGTATCTTGTAATGACGACGGTATTCAGTCTGATCCAGGCAGAGCTGGAGGCGCGCCTGGCCGCCGGGGTGCGGGACAGGCCGCCGACCCTGTTCGGACGGATGACGGAGGCGTTTGGGGCCGGCCGCACGCGGCTTCGCTGATCGACGATGGAGACATACGGCATCCTCCCCATGATCCGCTGCGAGGACGTGCACAAGCGCTTCGGCAGGCTGGAGGTCTTGCGGGGCGTTAGCTTAGACGTCGCCAAGGGCGAGGTCGTGGTGATCGCTGGGCCCAGCGGCTCCGGCAAGTCCACGCTGTTGCGCTGCATCAACCACCTGGAGAAGGTGAACCAGGGGCGCATCTACGTGGACGGCCAGCCCGTGGGCTATCGCGAGGTGAAGGGCAAGTTCGTGGAGAAGGGCGAGCGGGAGGTGGCCAGGATGCGTGCCTCCATCGGTATGGTCTTCCAGCGGTTCAACTTGTTCCCCCACCTTACCGCCTTGGGGAACGTCATCGATGCGCCCATTCACGTGCGGAAAATGGGGCGAAGGAAGGCCCAGGAGGCTGGCCGGGCGATGCTGGAGAAGGTGGGCCTGGCCGACAAGCTCGACGCATATCCGGGCCAGCTCTCAGGGGGCCAACAGCAGCGGGTGGCGATTGCCCGCGCCCTGGCCATGGAGCCCAAGGTGATGCTCTTCGACGAGCCCACGTCGGCCCTGGACCCGGAGCTGGTGGGCGAAGTGCTGGAGGTTATGAAGTCGCTGGCGCGGGAGGGAATGACGATGATCGTGGTGACCCACGAGATGGGCTTCGCCCGCGAGGTGGCGGACCGCATGATGCTCATCGACGAAGGCGTCATCGTCGAAGAGGGGCCTCCGGCGCAGTTCTTCAACAATCCCCGCCACGAACGTACCAAGCTTTTCCTGAGCAAGATCCTCTAGAGCCGGGCGGCGCGTCGCTACAATGGCTCGAAGCGCGCCTGGAAGAACCGCAGGTACTTAGGCTCGTGAACCATGCGCAGTCCTCGGATTTCCTGCCGGCGGGCGTAGACGGCCCATACCGTCTCGGCCGTCACATCCATGTGGGCCTGGGTGTAGACGCGGCGCGGCAGCGCCAGGCGAACCAGTTCCAGTCTTGGGCGGCGGTGGTCGCCCGTCGCCGGGTCCCGGCCGGCGGAAACGATGCCGCGCTCCATGCTCCGGACGCCGCTTTCCACGTAGAGCTCCGCGGAGAGCCGCTGGGCGGGGAACTCGTCCTGCGGAACGTGCGGCAGGAAGGCCCTGGCGTCTAGATAGACCGCGTGGCCGCCGATGGGCTTCACGACAGGAACGCCGGCATCTTCGATCTTCTTCCCCAGGTACTCCACCTGGCCGACGCGGGCGCGAATGTGGTCGTCCTGAACCGATTCGGCGATGCCGCGCGCCATCGCCTCCATGTCGCGGCCGGCCATCCCGCCGTAGGTCTGGAGCCCCTCGTACACCACCACCAGGTTGCGAACTTCTTCAGCCAACTGGTCGTCGTTCACGGCCAGCCAGCCGCCGATGTTGACCAGGGCGTCCTTCTTCCCGGACATCGTGCAGCCGTCGGTGTATGAGCAGAACTCCTTGAGGATGTCTCTCACCGGCCTTCCCGCTTGGCCCGGCTCCCGCTGCTGGATGAAGTAGGCGTTCTCCACCGCCCGCGTGGCGTCGAACATGATGCGCAGGCCGTGCTGGTCGCAGAAGGCGCGCACCTCCCGCAGGTTCGCCAGGGAGATGGGCTGGCCGCCCGCCATGTTCACGGTCGCCGCCACGGACACGTAGGGGATGCGACTTGCGCCCACCTCACGGACAAGGGCCTCCAGCTTGGCCAGGTCCACGTTCCCCTTGAACGGATGGAGGTTGGGGGGGTCGTGCGCCTCATCAATGATCACGTCGACAAAGGTGCCTCCCGCCAGCTCCTGGTGGAGGCGGGTAGTGGTGAAGTACATATTGCCGGGCACGAAGTCGCCGGGCTTGATGAGGATCCTGGAGATGAGGTGCTCGGCGCCGCGCCCCTGGTGCGTGGGGATGATATGCCGGTAGCCGTAATGCTCCCGCACGGCGGCCTCCAGGTGATAGAAGTTCCTACTTCCTGCGTAGGCCTCATCTCCCAGCATGAGCCCGGCCCACTGGTAGTCGCTCATGGCTGAGGTGCCGCTGTCCGTCAGGAGATCGATGTAGACGTCTTCGCTCCGGAGGAGAAAAGTGTTGTGGCCGGCCTCCCGGATGAACGCTTCGCGCTCCTCACGGGAGGTCATCTTCAGGGGCTCCACCACCTTGATCTTGAAGGGCTCGGCCCAGGAGCGGCGTCCTTCAGCTGGCCATTGCGGGTTCATCGCGGTGCTCTCCCCTCGCTCAGGTTCTCCAGTCCGCATCATTAGGGAGTAGTCAGGCCCCGGCTGACAGGAGGGTAGTGAGGATGCCGAAACCGAGGCCTGCGGTCATCGCGCCGTCGATGCAGATCGCCTGGCCGGAGATGAAGGCGGCGTCGTCAGAGGCGAGGAAGTGGAACAACGCGGCCACTTCTTCCGGTTCGCACAATCGTCCTAAGGGCATCATCTTCGAGGCGATGGTGCGTTCCGCTTCGGCGCCTGGGTGATAGATCATCGGGGTGTTCACGGTGCCCGGACAGACGCAGTTCACGCGGATCCCCATCGGCGCGAGCTCGAGGGCGGCGGTCTGCGTGACGTTGATGATGGCGGCCTTGGAAGCCGAGTACGCGCTGTAGGTCACGGCTCCCTGCACCCCTGCGACGGACGCAGTGTTGATGATGGATCCGCCCTGGCTCATGTAGGGGACGGCGTGCTTGATGCCGAAGACAACCCCCATTGTGTTCACCGAGAACGAGCGCTCGAAGTCGGTGGCCGGCGCGCTCAGCAACACTTTACTGTCGGTCGCGATGCCGGCGTTGTTGATGACCACATCGATCCGGCCGAGGGGTTTGGCGGCCCGCTGCATCAGCGCCGCGACATCCTCCTCGCGAGAGACGTCGGTCCGGACGAAGTCCCCGCCGATCTGCGCCGCGATATGGCTCGCCTCATTCACGTCGGCAAGGACTACCCAGGCCCCGGCCGCCGCAAATCGTCTCGCCGTGGCCAGCCCGATGCCCGAGGCCGCGCCCGTAATTACAGCTACCTTCCCCTCGATCGAGAACATCGGTCAACACTCCTTGAACGGAATATGCTGGAGAAACTGAGCTCCGTAACGGGGCTGAGGAGACGGGGTCGGATTCGAGCCCGTGACTCCCCGGTTAAGAGTCACCGGGCGGGGCCGAATTGTCAAGGTCCCAGCGCTTCGAATTCGTACGCCTACGTCGGGCGGCCCTGGAAGGTGGGATCGTCGCTGTCCAGCCACATGTTGGCCTTCTCGCAGAGCAGGCCGAACCAAGGGGCGTAGTCCTGGTTCCGTTCGTACGGCCATCGGTTGCCGCGGTCGATGGCCGACACCCAGTCCAGTCGGGCCACGACGTTGTCCAGCAAATAGCGCTGGATTTCATGCACCAGCTCGGTCCGCCGCTCCCGGTCGAACTCCTCCCGCTGAGCTTCCAGCATGCCGTCCAGGGTGGGATCCGATAGGTTGAACGAGTTCTTGGGCCCGTCGGTGTGGAAGTAGGGATAGAGGTAGTCGTCCGCTTCCATCCAGCCGTTGTCGTATCCGAAGGTCATTGGGAGCCGCTTCTGGAGCCACCCCTGGGTGATCTCCGTGTAGCCTGTAGCATCCAGGTGCCCCTTCACCTCGAAGTCCAGGGTCTCCTTAAGGCTACGCTCGAACTGGGGGTAGTAGGCCTTCACGAAATCCGGGATGGCGGTGTAGGTTACATCCACGGTGCCGATGGAGGGCCCGCCGGCCGCTTCCCAGAGGTGCCTGGCGTCGGCTATGTCCTGTTCCCGCTCCTCCCGCTTGAAGCGGTAGCCTGGCCTCTTGGTCAGCTCCTCCAGCGGTAGGCCCCAGCCGGTCAGGGCCTGAGATACCGGCGATGCCAGGTGGAAGTAGCCCTGGAATATTCCCTGCCCCATCCGGCTACGGTCGAGGCCGATTTCGAGGGCCTTGCGCAGGCGTAGGTCCTTGAAGGGCGACTTTGCCGCCGGCGAGTCGTTGATCAGGAGGCGGCTGGTGACCCAACTACACGATATCCATTCGTCCAGCAGTGCCTCTGTTTCTTCGGCTACCCGGTTCGGGGTTGTCTTGTTGACGTAGGTCGTGTCATCCACCTGCTTGGACCTGAAGGCGATCTCGATAGTCGTGTCGTCGGCGGGGATCCAGGTGCTCTCCATGCCGTCGAGGATGGGCCGGTCTGCTATCCCCGCCGCGGCCAGGTCGTCCTTCGCGAACCAGTCCGGGTTTCGCACAACGCGTACGGCCTGTAGTCCCACGAATCTGTCCAGGATGAAGGGGCCGGTGCCGATCATCTTGTCCGGCGAGTTCAAGTCGTCGGTCTTGGGGTCCACCAGTTCCTTGGCGATGACGAAGTTATTGGTGTCGGCGAGGTAGTGCAGGAAGGGGGCCGTGGGCCGTTTGGTGGTGATCCTGAGGGTGAGGGGGTCCACAATCTCTATCTTGTCGACCGTCTCCCACTGGCTCCGGCGATAGTAGAGAGAGCTCTTGGGGCTCTCCGTGTTCAGTTGCCGCTCGATGCTGTACTTCACGTCCTCGGCGGTAAGCTCTCGGCCGGCCACCTCAGGGAACTGCTGGCGTATCTTCTCTGTGTCGTGAAAGCGGACGCCGGGGCGGATCTTAATGACGTACGTCAGCTTGTCCGGCGACTCGGGCATCGCCTCCGCCAAGTCGGGCTCGATCTTGCCTGCGTACACGTCCCAGTACTTCAGAACCCGGCTGTAGACGGTGGACTGGGGGTGGCTTGCGGGGCCGAACTGGCTCTGATGGGGGTCAAAGGTGTCCAGCGTGATGGCCTCGTAGCCGAACCAGCGCTGTATGCCGCCCCTGGTCTTGGCCGCCTCCAGCGCCGGCCGCGGGCCGGTGCCCCAGCGGTAGAATACATTGCCCTGCGGCGTGGTCGCCGGCGATCCGGCAGGCGTTCCGGCAGGCGATGCCCCGGGCGACGCGCTGGGTGCAGCCTTCTCCCCGCCGCCGCAGCCCACCAGCGATATGGCCGCCAGCCCAGCCCCCACGCCGGCCGCCCCTCCCAGCAATCGCCGGCGGGACAGGCGCCGCTTGGCCCATCGCCTCCAGTAGTTGACTTCTTCCATGGCCGCACCCTCCTTGCGGATCGGAGCGCGTTGTCGCATCCCCGAACCTGAGGCAAGAATACCCGTGGCGGGAGGCAGGGGCAAGGCGAACGGTGGCCAACGAAGACCCGACAGCTTGACAGGGGAGGGCGGCGCCTGTAGATTCTGGACGATTCCGCTTGAGGAGGTGCGCTATGCGTCCACGACGGTTGCTCTGTTTGTGCTTGCTGCTCGGCCTGGCTTTGGCCGGCGCCCTGATCGAAGAAGGAAAGGAGGCGGCGGTCAGCGTCGCTTCCCTCGGGGCGGTGACGGTGCGGGAGCCGGCCTACGGCCTGCCGCACATCTACGCCGATACGGACCTCGAGCTAGCGCGAGAGAATGGGCGCGAGATCGCCAAGGACCGCCTGGGCCAGCTCATCCTTATCAGCCGCGTGGCGCGAGGCACGCTGTACCAGGCCTTCGGTGCCCTCGACCCATCGACGCTGGACAACGACATCCAGGCGCGGCGCGAGGGCTACACGTCCTCCGAGCTGAACGCGATGTTCGGGAAGCTCCCTCCAGACCTGCAGGCCTACATCCTGGAGTACTGCAAGGGCGCGAACGACACCATCGACGCGATATACGCCGGGACGCTGCCCGAGCCCCTGGAGGTCAACCTGCTCCGCACCCTGCTCGGGCTGGGCAACGACCTGTTCGGCAACGCCACCACAATCTCCGACCAGCCGGACCCCTACTACAAGGCGCCCGGCGGGGCCGACCCGGAACATCCCCACGGCGGCTTCCAGTTCACGCCCGAGCTGGCGACGGCCATCGCCGTGCTTCAGACCGGGACGTTTGGCAGCGAAACCTTCGATGAAGCATCGCGACTGGATGAGTTGAACAGCCTTCTGGAGAAGTTCCCGGATACCGGTCAGGAGATCTGGGACGACCTGAACTTCCTGAACGACCCGCTGGCGCCCGTGTCCGTGCCCGACCCGGCCACGCCGGGGTTCGGCGGCGCCCTGGCCCAAAGCGTGGCGCCCGAGCAGAGCGCGGTGGGCTACGCTGCTGACCTTCCCTCCTACGACTACGCGGCGACGCTGGAGGCCCTCCGCCAGGTACGCGACCATCGCGAGGAGGTTGCGCGCCGGCTGGGCGCTTGGCCGGAGCTGGGCAGCTACGCCTGGACCATCGGTGGCGAGCGGTCGGCCACGGGCAACCCCTGGCTGGGCGGCTTCCCCCAGATGGGGATCCAGGTGCCGTCCATCATGCACTTCGTCGAGAACCGCAGCGCCGAGGGCGCCGACCACCGCATCGGGGCGATCGGCATGGAGTTGGTGGGCGGGCCCTTCGTCATCATCGGCCACACCGACCATGTGGCCTGGACCAGCACCACGGCCCAACTCAAGAACAACGACTCCGTCCTGGAGAAGCTCATCCTGGAGAGCACGGACTCGCTGCGCTACAACGACGAGGGCGCGCCTGCTCCTCTGGTTGTGCGCACCGAGGAGGCCCGCGGCCCCGGCGGGTCGACGGTCCCGATAGTGGTCTGGCGCACCCACGAGCGGACGGCCAACGGAAAGTCGAACGGCGGCTCCCGTCCGGTGGAGGCCTTCCAGGGCGACGCTTCCGGTGCGGTGGACTCCGCGACGGAGACCACCCTCACCGCTGCCGGCGCTTTCGGTGACGACTTCGCCGGCGGATTCGTCGCCATCACGCGTGGCGCCGGCGCCGGACAGATGAGGCCCATCGCCTCCAGCACCGGCGACACCCTGACGCTCGACCCGGGCGACGCCTGGACGACCACGCCCGACGACAGCTCGGAGTACGTGGCCGTCGAGCCGGGGAACGAGATCGTCGCCATCTCCCTGGATAAGGCGTTCTGGATGGAGGAGACCACCACCTTCACCGGCTGGACCTTGTTCCAGCGCTCCGAGAGCATCATGGACATCCGCCGCGGCGCGCGCATGATGCTGGGCACCCATAACTTCCTGGCGACGGACAACCTGCCCTTCAACGGGATCGGCACCGACCTGGGGCAGGGTACGGGCAACATCGCCTACTGGTCGGCCGGTTTCTCGCGGGTACGCCAGGGAGCTTCCCCCACCGATAGCCGCCTGCCCATGGACGGCACGGCGCCAAACGAGCTGGTGGTCATCAGCGGGACCGTCGACAGCGCCGGCGCCGATACGCTCACCAGCGCTGCCGCCTTCAACGGCAGGGACTTCGCGCCGCCTCCCTTCAACTTCCGCATGGAGAACCCGAGCGAGAAGGGCAGGGAGTACATCGTGGCCATAACCGCCGGCGACGGCCACAGGCAGACCCGCCGCATCGCCAGCAACACCGCCGACACGTTAACGCTGGAGGAGGCCTGGGGCGTGGTCCCTTCTCCCGGCGACCTGTTCGAGGTGAACGAGATCGTGGCGATGCCCGAGGCGATAAACCCTGCCCAAGGCTACACCGCCAACTGGAACAATAAGGCCGCCACCGCCGATGAGAACGACGCCTTCAGCGACGATGTAGGTCGTGGCTTTGGTCGGGAGTACCGGAGTTCGTTCATCTTGGAGCGGCTGGCGGCCGATTCAGACTGGAGCCGGGCCGACCAGCGTCAGCTAAACAAAGACGTGGCCGGGCTGGACCCCCGGGGCAAGATCGGCCGCTACCTCGTCCCGCGCTTGCGCGAGTCCGTCGACGGCGTCGGCACGGGCGGCAACCCGGAGATCGAGACGGTGCTGGCCGCCCTCGAGGCCCATGAGGGGAGCCCCTACTTCGGCCGCTATCTTGTCGACCCGGTGACTGATACCACCGTGGCCGGCGAGCTTGTCTTCCTGAACGAGCTCCTGAATCGCCTGGCCGATGCCATCTACGGGGATGAACTGGCCGGGACAGGCGTGGATATCCCGAAAGGCTCGCTGGAGTTCGTAGAACTGCTGGGAGGTATGTCCCAGGCGTCCAGCGTGGTCCAGCACGCCATCGATACCGCTGCGGGCAGCCCCGACGGGCGCTACGTCCAGAGGTACAGCGGCGACTACTTCAACGGCGCCGACTGGCGCGTCGTCGTGCGCGATGCCCTGGCGGCCACCATCACTGACCTGGGCGGCATACCCGCCGATCCGCCACGTCCTCAGGAGGAGTACGTCCATCCTCTCTCCGCGCTCAGCGAGGGGCTCGTGTTCGAGCCCACGCCGCTGGGCAACCGCGGCACGTGGGAGCAGATCGTCGAAGCCGGGCCGGTGGTGCTGGGCGAGTTCATCTTCCCTCTGGGCCAGAGCGGCTTCGTGGACTCCGGGGGCAACCCCGACCCCAATTTCGACAGCCTGCAAAGCATCTGGGGTGAGTGGCGCTACGTCCCCATGCTCCACATCGCCGAAGACCTGGCCGCCGACCCAGACGGAGACGTGGACAACGATGGGGTGCTGGACGGCTTCGAGAAGTGGTACTTCGGGTCGAACGGGCCGGCGCCCACGGACGACGCCGACGGCGATGGTGCGAGCCTGCTGGATGAGTTCCTGAACGGGCTGGACCCCTCCGAAGCCGACACCGATGTCGACGGGCTTCCGGACGGCTTCGAGCTGGCGAATGCCTGCCTGCGCCCCCAGGCCCGCGACGCCCAAAGTGACGCCGACAGTGACGGGCTAAGCAACCTCGAGGAGTACACTGCCCTCAGCGACCCGTGCTCGGCCGGCCCCGGTGCGCCGCCGTCAGCAACGCCGCCGCCCGTCACGCCAGCGCCGGGAACGCCGGCGGCGCCGCCGCCGACGGGTAAGGTAGGCCTTATCGACCACGAAGGCGGGGGCGTGGCAAGCTGGTGGTACGCACTGGCGGGAGCGGCGGCCCTGGTCGTGACGGGAGGCCTGTTCTTCCTGGGGAAGGCGCGTAGACGGGGATAGAGCACCAGCGCGCTCTCCATTCGTTCCGGCTCCTGCAGGGCTTCTCCGCGAGCTTGGCGCGCCCAAGCGAGCAAGGCCAGCCCTCCATGTCGACTGTCCTGCGTTGACATACCCTGGTGAACTCATGCACGATCGCCTTGCCTTGCGGCCGAAGGCAGACGCCCGACAGGTGCGGCTTGAGGGCGAACCGAGGCGCCGGTGCTCCTACCGGCGTGGCCAAGGAGAGAGGGCGATCTCGTGAGACGACTGGCGCTGGCCCTAGTGGCGGTGTCGGCCGTCGCCCTGGCTTGGCCGCGACGTTTCGTCCTGGCGAGCACGTTCATGCGCTTGGTGGCCGCCGCGCAGCCCAATCCCGCCAAGCGCCACGGCATAGACATGCACTTTCCCGTCCGTGGGACGGGATGGATCTGGCCCACCCTCAAGGTCGACCTCAGCGCCTCGCTGTCAGAGGTTGTGGGCTACCCCGTGGAGGCCGCCGCCTACTCCCACTACGGCGGGTTCAACGTCAGCCCAACGTACGCCGACTTCGTCAACCCTGATTCCAGCTACTACCAGGCCTGGATCGGAGCCTACGTCATCTTCGACAACGAGCGGCGGAAGCACTTCGGTTTCGATGATGAAAGCAAGCCGGTGGTGCAGGATGCGACAGATGTCCTGGAGGCCGACCAACGGTTGGTGTATTGGGCCGCCGGTTGCTCGAAGACGTTCCCGGACGGCCGGTTAGTAAGGCGTATCGGGGAGTGGACGGCCAACGAGGTGGACTCGGGTGGCGAGCGCTGGTGGAGGCTGGGTGGCAAGGCGGAGACCTGGTCGGCCTATCATCGGGGCAAGACCCCCCAAGGAAACTGGCGGCACTACTGGGCCTCCGGCCAGGTGCCGGTCGATGCGCCACACGCGGTGGAGGACTTCCACCCGCTGACCTACAGCGGTTGCATCTTCCTGCGCTACCGGCCGGAGTGGCAGGCGACCTGCGCCACGTTCTACATCTATCCAGAGTACGTGGACAGGAACGGAGAGAAGGTGACCAAGGGGCAGCAACTAGAAGCGGAGTGCCAGGCGATCGTGGACAAGATCGTCTTCGCCAAGGCTTAAGCAGTGGGGGAGTAGAAAATGGACGACCCTAACTACTGGCAGAGACTAGCTAGCAGGCGCCTCTCCCGTCGGCGGCTGCTGGCGGGGGCGGCGGGCACCGGGGCCGGCCTCGCGGCCCTCTCCCTGGTGGGCTGCGGCGGCGGAGGCGAGGAGAAGCCGCCGTCCGGCAGCCCCTCGCCTGGGGCGACAGAGGCAGCATCGCCTTCGGGAACGCCAGCGACGTCGCGCATATACCATCGCTGGGGCGACGGCCCGCACCCTCCCCTGGAGCCGGTCAAGACCAGGGGAGGCTTTCTGCGCTGGTTCGGCCTCGAAGCCATAACGCTGGACACCTTCGATCCCCATCAGACCCAGTTCGGCCCCCTGTTCAGCACGCACGCGGCCGTGTTCAGCAAGGTGCTGAAGTACCGCGACGCCTATCATGGCATCATTGAACGAGACCTGGCCGAGGCAATCCCGGAGACGCCAGACAAACTGAGCTACATCATCAAGATCCGTCCCGGCGTCTATTTCCACGACACGGAGAAGATCCGGGCGGCATTTCCCGACGTGGCGGGGCGGCAGCTCACCGCCGAGGACGTCAAGTACAGCATCGAGCGTCAGGTCAACAAGGGGAGCCCCAAGGCCGGCCTCTATTACCACATGAACCAGTGGGAGACGGTGGACCGCATCGAAGTAGTCGACCCTCTCACGATCAAGATCATCACCAAGAGGCCCACATCTCCGCTTGTGCATTATCTCGCCGACACTAACGCCTTCATCATCCCGAAGGAACTTGTCGACCCCGCCAAAGACGATATGAACTCCGTGGACAAGATGGTGGGCAGCGGCCCCTTCATGCTGGACAAGTTTGTCTCCCTTCAGCTCTTGCGCGTGCTGCGCAACCCGAACTGGTTCGCCAAGGACGACCTGGCCGCTGAGGGCCTGCCCGACCTGCCGGCCCTGGACGGATTTGAGGCCATCTGGAGTCCAGACGACACCGCCATCGAAGTCGCTTTCGGAGGCAAACAGGTGGATCATGCCGGAGCTGGAGACCACACTGTCCCAGATCGGATCGCTGATGAAACCGGGTGCTGGGTAGAGGAGTGGATCAGCTCAAGCTGGCTCAACAGCCGCATCCTAATCGCAGACTCCGAAGCAGCCACGACGCCCCTAAAGGACGTGCGTCTGCGGCAGGCAATCAACATCGCCATAGACCGCAGCCGCATGGGTCAGCAGATATTCCAGGGCTATTGTCAGCTCGCATCGCCGGTGGCCCAGGCCCTCGTGAATTGGGCACTTCCTCTGGATGAGTTGGCTAAGAGGCCGGGCTATCGCTTCAAGCGGGAAGAGCGAGACCAGGACCTGGCGGACGCCAAGCAGATGTGGGAGGCGGCCGGTGGGCCGTCCATTGGCACTGTGGAAGTGATGTACCCAGCTATTCCCGATTTCGTGAAGACTTACTACCCCCAGTTCGAGCAGAACCTGAAGGAAGTCCTGGGCCTTGAGGTGAAGGGACATCTGGACGCGACGGGCTACACGGAGATTGCCCAAGCTATGCTCCAGAAGCGCGTGGTGTTATTGCTGAGCTATGACAACGGCTGGCTCGATCCAGACGATTATCTTTATCCCTACTTCCATTCGACTGGCTCCAAGAACTCCTTCAACCTCTCGGACCCCACGCTGGACCAGATGCTGGAAGCTCAACGAGAGGAATTCGGCGCTGAACGCCGGAAAGAGCTGGTGTACGACATCCAGCGCTATCTGATGGATAACGTGGTGGCCCGCCTGGACTGGCTTTCGGATATCAGCCGCGGCGTGAGGTGGCCGTACGCCAAGAACCGCTGGTACTCACTGTGGTTCGGCGATACGTATCAGCAGGCCCACACATGGCTGGACAGCACCGACCCAACCTACGAGGGCCGGCCCAGTTAGTATCACGAGGATCATTCGGCCGTTGAGGGCGCTGCTCAACTCGTAGCAGCGGGCTGGCCAGCCCGCCAGAGGAGGAATAATGAAGGCCGTCACGCTCCAGGGGCCGGGCAAGGTCGAGGTACGAGACGTGCCCGATCCCACCATCCGGAAGCCCACCGATGCCATCCTACGCGTCACCGCGGCGGGCATCTGCGGCTCCGACCTGCACTACTACTCCGGCCGCATCGATGCGGGCACCGGCTGGGTGATTGGTCACGAATACACGGGCGTGGTGGAGGAGGTGGGCAGCCAGGTGAACGAGTTCCGTCCCGGCGACCGCGTCGTGGGCACCATCTTCCCTATCTGAGGCACCTGTTTCTACTGCCGCCATCAGCAGTCCTCGCAGTGCAGCCGCAAGGAGCCCTTCGGATTTGGTGACGAGTCGGGCTGCCAGGCGGAGTACCTGCGGGTGGCGTATGCCGACGCTACTCTGGAGAGGATACCGGACGGCCTTAGCTTCGAGCAGGCGATCTTTGTGGGCGATATTCTCTCCACTGGCTTCCACGCCGCCCGGGAGGGAGGCATCCACGTCGGCGACGTGGTAGCGGTGGTGGGGGCCGGGCCGGTGGGGCTCTTCGCCCAGGTGAGCGCCGGTCTCTTCGGGCCGGCGGTGGTCCTGGCCATCGACAGCGTGCCCGAACGTTTGGCTCTGGCCCAGAAGCTGGGCGCGATCCCCGTCAACATGGCCCAGGAGGACGCCCTGGTCCGCATCCAAGAGTACACCGACGGCCGCGGCGCGGACGTCGTCCTGGAGGCGGTGGGCCTGCTGGGATCGATCAAGGATGCCTTCCGCTACGTGCGGCCGGGAGGCGTCATCTCGTCGGTGGGGGTCTATTCTGAGGCCGAGTTTCCCTTCCCCATGAACGATGCCTTCGGGCGCAACCTGACCTTCAAAATCGGCGTCTGCCCGGCCCGCAACTACATGAAGCCCTTGTTGGCTCTCATCCAGCAGGGGCGAATTGACCCAACGGTGGTCATTACCCACGTGCTCCCCCTGGCCGAGGCGGCTCGCGCCTACGATATCTTTGCCCAACACAAGGAGGGCTGCATCAAGGCGCTGCTGAAGCCGTAAGTGTCAGCCGGCTCGCAGGAGGTCGGGGCGAGGCTCCACGCCCAACCCCGGCCGCTGGGGCACCAGGATATCCCCGTTGGCGTCCGGCAGCAGCGGCTCCGCCAGTATGGTCTGGAAGACCTGGGCCGAGTAGCCTGGTGGCTCGTGGAAGATCTCCACGTAGCGCGAGTTGGGGATGGCCGCGCACAGGTGCAGGTGGGCCAGGAAGCCGAATCCGTCCATTCCGTGGTGCGGGATCACAAGTTTCTTGTGCATTTCCGCCAGGGCGGCGATCTTCCTGATCCGCGAGATGCCCTCGCTCCTGTGGCACTCGGGCTGGATGATGTCGTAGACGTCGCGCTCGATCATCCAGCGGAACTCGTGCAGGCCGCGGTTGTTCTCGCCCCCCGCGATGGGGATCTCGACCATGTCGCAGAGCCTGGTCAGGCCCTCCCAGTCGTAGCGGTCCAGCGGCTCCTCCAGCCAGCTGACGCCCAGCCGTTGCAGTTCCCGCGCCGTGTCCAGGGCCCGCTGGAAGTCCCAGATGGGGCTCGGCGCTGGCTGCACCGTTCCGGGTTGTTGGGCCTGATTGGCGTCCACCATGATCTCCATGCGGTCGCCCACGGCCTGGCGCACCTTCTCCACCTGGCGGATGTCTTCAGCTAAGGTCCAGTCGTGGATGCGCAGTTTAATGGCCCGCCAGCCCTCTTCCAGGCGCGCCAGGGCGTCCTCGGCCCGCTGCTCGCCCGAGCGCACCTCCATGCAGCTCGAGTAGGCACGAACCCGGTCCGTGTAACCTCCCCAGAGCTTGTAGAGGGGCTGACCGCAGGCCTTGCCAATGATGTCCCACAGCGCCACCTCCAGGGCCCAGCCGCCGCCGGCCATCCATAGAAAGGCAACGTTGCGCTCCACCGCGAAGGGGTCTTGTCCGATCAGCAGCGGGGCGATGGCTGTGCGCAGCAGGCCCTCATCGACAGGCGGGCCGTAGCCGGTGATGCCCTCGTCTGTCTGCACCTCCACGAAGGACGGGTTCACGCCGGTCCAGGTGGCGCCGGGGCTCCAGGCGGGAGCGATGGCCCGGCTGAGGGGGATGTCGGGGAGAACGTGCAGTTTGATATCGCGGATCTTCATCGCTGCCTCTCCTCGCGTGTCGTTCTAGAAGACGATGATACTGCGGGCGACCTCGCCCGCCTTCAGGGCCGCAAAGGCCTCGTTGATGTCCTCCAGGGGGTAGGTGCGACTGATCAGCTCGTCCAGCTTCAGGTGCCCCGCCATGTACAGGTCGACGTAGCGGGGGATGTCCACCCGCTGGCGGATGGAGCCGTAGAGGCAGCCCCTGAGCACCTTGCCGGTCAGGTGGAGCTGCCAGATATCGATGCTGGCCTTCGAGCCGGGGGGCGAGACGCCCAGCATGATGGCCTCACCGCCCGGGGCCACCATGTCGAAGGCCTGGGTGACGGACTCGGGTCGCCCCACGACCTCGAAGGCGTAGTCGGCGCCGCCGTCGGTGAGGGCGCGAACGGCCTCCACCGGGTCCTCCTTGCCGGCGTTGACCAGGTGGGTAGCGCCGAACTGCTTGGCCATTTCCAGCTTGTGGTCCAGGACATCGATGGCGATGATGGGGTACGCGGAGGCCAGCGCCGCTCCCTGCACGACGTTGAGACCGACGCCGCCGAGGCCGATTATCGCAACGCTGCTGCCCGCCTCTACCCTGGCCGTGTTCAGCACGGCTCCGACGCCTGTGGCTACCGCACATCCCAAAATGCTTAGCTTGTCCAGCGGGGCGTCCTCTCGCACCTTCACGACGCCCCGTTCCGGCACCAGCAAGCGCTCGGCAAAGCACGACCCGCCGTAGCCGGTCAGGCGCTGGCTGTCCTTGCGGAGGACCTGGGCGGTGCCGCGTCCGTGAGCACACAGGAAGGGCCGGCCCGTCTGGCAGTAGCGGCAGGTGCCACAGAAGCGCACAAAGGTCGTCACCACGTGGTCGCCGGGCTGCACGTAGGTCACGCCCTCGCCCACTTGCTCCACGATGCCCGCTGCCTCGTGGCCGATCACCGCCGGCACCTCGGTCGGGGTGCGCCCCTCCATGCGGTGGAGGTCGCTGCGGCAAAGTCCGCTGGCAATGGTCTTGACCATCACCTGGCCCGGCCCGACGTCGTCGATGTCGATCTCATCGACCACCAGGGGCTTGTTGATCTCGTAGAGGACGGCGGCTTTCATGGTGGACTCCTCTTTGTGACAGGATGGCCTCCCGAAGTGTAGCGGATGGCCGAACGCAGGAGCAACGCCGTCGCCAGGGCGCACCACACGCCTTGCTCCTCTGCCGAGCAGAACGTATCCTTGCCTTGGCTTTGCGTCCACGCGGCTGAACCAAGGAGGTGCACCGTGACAAGAGCAGTCATCATCGGGTCTGGAATGTCCGGGCTGACGGCGGCGGCCTACCTCGCCCGCGATGGGGCGGAGGTCGACGTCTTCGAGCAGGCCGACCACATCGGCGGGGTCACCTGGACCATGCGTAAGGAGGGATTCGCCTGGGACCTGGGACCGCTGATGTCGGAGGGATTCGCGCCCGGCGAGCCGACGGGCAAGCTCCTGGCCGAACTGGGCTGCGCCGACCGGTTCCAGTTCGCGCGCGGCGATCGAGGCATGACCTTCCCGGATTTCGCCATCCTGCGTGGGCCCGAGTACGCCGGGCCCTACTGGCGGCGAGAGAGGATGAAGGAGATCTTTCCCCACGAGTCCGACAACCTCGACCGATACTACAAGTTCTACGACGGCATGATGGACCTGATGTCCCTCAACCGGCAGGCGGAGGCGGCAAACCCGTTGATGGCCCTGCTCCTCAAGCTGCGCATGGCGCCCTTGTTCAACCGCGTCAAGTCGTTCCAGGAGTGGAGCGCCCAGCAGTTGATGGATCAGTTCTTCACCGATCCCAAGCTGAAGGCGATCTTCCTGGCGATCCTGGCCGACATGACGGTCCTTCCGTCCGAGTTCGCGGCGCTGGCCATTCCCGCCCTCAACCCGGAGAACTACTACGAGCGCCGCATACCGCCGAAGATCACCGCGGCCGGGCCGCGCCTGACTTACTGCTTCCCGGAGGATGGGTGGGGCAGCCTGGTGGAGGCGGTGGCCAGCGTCATCCGCGAGAAGGGCGGGCGCCTGCACACCAGCCGCCCGGTGCGCCGCATCCTGCTCGAGCGCGAACGGGTGCGCGGCGTCGAACTGGCCGACGGCGAGCGCGTGGAGGCCGACCTGGTGCTGGCCAGCGGTGACGCCCGCGAGTGCTTCCTCAAGCTCATCGGCCGTGAGGCGTTGCCCAGCGAATTCACCGTCAAGGTGGACGACATCCCCCTGATGGAGTCCGTATTCATGGTGCACCTGGGCGTGGACATGGACCCGACGCCCTACCAGGACGTGGCCCTCAACTACTACTACAACACCTATGACCTCGAGGGCGGCGTAGGGCGCACCCAACGAGGCGATTACCACGAGGGGAAGGATGGGTTCCTGATCTACATCCTCTCCCTCCATTCGCCCAACATGGCCCCTCCTGGGCAGCACGCTATCACTGTCTACACCATCGCGCCCAACAAGATCGAGGGCGGCTGGGAGACGCGCCGTAAGGAGATGACCGACAAGCTGCTCCACGAGGCGGAGAAGATCATCCCCGGCCTCAGGGAGCACGCAAAGGTCATCGTCTCCCTGACGCCGGACGACTTCGGCAAGCTCACGCAGATGCCGGACCACCACTCCTTTGGTGGATTCCGGCCGGTGCTGGGCAAGAGCGGGGCGCCCCACCGCACCCCGTTCGAAGGCCTGTGGTTCATCGGCGCCCAGAGCGAGTCCCCGGGCGGCGTGAACGGCGTGATGCTGGCCGCCCGCAAGGTCCACAAGATGATCCGCGGCGGGCACTAGGGAGCGAATTCCAGGAAAGGGGAGGATTCGGCCAATGACTCACGGCCATTCAACAGCGCGCTCGGTGTTCTTCTTCCTGGCGTGCTTGGTTCTCGTGCTGGGGCTGGCTGCCTGTGGCGGCGGCGAAGACGAAGGCGACCAGGGCACCCCATCGGCTGCCACCGGCACGGTTACGACGGCATCCGCCGGGGGCCCCGTCGAGATCACGATGTGGCACACAGAGGTGGCCGCCAACCTCGACGCCCTCCAAGCGCTGACCCGGCGCTACAACGATTCTCAGAACGAGGTGAAAGTGAAGCTGGCTTTCCAGGGTGAGGTGAACGAGGAGATGGCCAAGCTGATCGCCTCGCTGGGCGGCGGCCAGTTGCCAAACCTGGTCTACATCAACGAGGGGCACACTCAGCGCCTAATCGACACGGGCGCCATCGCGCCGGTGCAGGAGTTCATTGACCGCGAGAGGTACGACCTGTCCGACCTCGATAAGAGGGCCCTCAAGTACTACACCGTGGATGGCACGTTGTGGGCGATGCCCTTCGCCATGATTATCCCCATGCTCTTGTACAACAAGGTCACCTTCCGCGAGGTGGGGCTCGACCCCGAGAAGCCACCCAAGGACTTGGAGGAGGTGCGGCAGGTCTCGGAGAAGATGCTCCAGCGCGACGCCCACGGCAACCTGACGCGCAGCGGCGTGGCCATCGATATCAACGACTGGCACCTGAACCTCATGATTCAGGAGCACGGCGATCTCTTCACGAACAACGACAACGGCCGCGCTGGCCGGGCCACGGAGGTGCTGTTCAACGGGGCCACTGGCCAGGCCTTCTTCCAGTGGTGGCACGATATGGTCGACGAGGGCCTGGCCCTGAATGTGGGACGCAACCCCACCTACGCCGACGCCGTGCTGGCGGTCGCCACCGGCCGCGCCGGAATGACCTTCGCCAGTTCGGCGCACCTGCGCTCCGTCGCAGACCTGCTCGACCTGGGGCTGGAGGGTGGCGGGTGGGAACTTGGCGCCGCCAACGAGCCCGGCGTGCCCGGCGGCACCGGCCTGCCTGGGATATACGGTCGCGCCCTCTGGATCCTCAACACGCCTCCCCAGGAGGAACAGGAGGCGGCCTGGAAGTTGATCAAGTGGCTCATGGAACCAGAACAGCAGGCCGAGTGGTACGCCGGCAGCGGCTACCTGCCGGTCAGCATCTCGGCGTATGAGTTGCCGGCGGCGAAAGAGATTGAGGCGAAGTTTCCTCAGTTCAAGGTCGCCGCCGACCTCTATCTGGCGTCCTCTACCACATCCGCTCCACTGGGCCCTCTGCTCGGTCCACACCTCGAAGTGGCGGACATCATGGTACGGGCCGCCGAGGAGATGCTGGTGGGCGACAAGGACCCCGTCGACGCGCTCAACGACGCCGCCGAGGAGGCCAACGGCGTCCTCGAGGACTACAACCGGCGCGTGGAATAGTTTTCTACCGCTCCACTGGGCGTCTTCAGTGGAACGAGTCGAGCCGTTTCAGCTCGATGAGGGGTCTCGAAGGCCCTGAGCCTAGATCCGGTGCTCTTCGCGCACGACTCTTCGCGCACCAGCGTGCCAACTGGTTCGCCAGTCCTTTGGCGGGACGATCCGTTCCAGGTTCTCCAGCTGGCCGATGACCTTCAGCCGGCGGTAGATGAGCTGCCAGGCGCAAGGTCGATCGGGGCTGACCTCGCACCGCTCCTCGGTCGAACCGCCGCAGGGGCCGTTGAGCAGGCGCTTGGCGCAGCGCGTAATGGGGCAGATGCCGCCGAAGTCCGAGAGGACGCAGGACCCGCACCCCAGGCACTTCTCCGTCCAGACCGCCTGCTCTTCGAGGATGCCGAGAAACTGCGTATCGAGTGCCGCATAGACCGGCTTCTCCGGGCTACGAACAGCTCCTTCGCCAGGTGTGGGGCCCGGAGTACTCGGCGGAGTCCGAACTAGTGCGTTCCTTCATCCGCAACCTGCGCCGGAAGCTGGGCGATGACGCCCAAAACCCCCGCTTCATCCTCACCGAGCGGCAGGTCGGATACCGTATGCCCAAGCCGTAGGTCCGCGCCGTACTCCTAGTGTACTGAGTCGTAAATAGCTTGATTAATTATTCGCTTGATGCTATGCTTCGGGCAATGGCTCGACCCGTTCGATCGGTGAGGCTCTCGGAGGCA
>Ga0315286_10001124_pt1 | contig 23918 bp, 26 predicted proteins | sample YL17G10_0_MG_FD_205038 | JGI IMG/M metagenome (GOLD analysis project Ga0315286, IMG submission 205038) | Sediment microbial communities from Yellowstone Lake, YNP, Wyoming, USA - YL17G10_0 | ecosystem: Environmental > Aquatic > Freshwater > Lake > Sediment | place: USA: Wyoming | collected...
AAATCGAGGCAAAGCTTCTTTCGAAACTTGCCCCAAGTCTATCCATTTTATTCACGAAACCGATTCTCGGAACATTAAACTTATCCGCCTGATGCCAAACTGTTTCCGATTGCGGCTCAACCCCCGCGACTCCGTCGAAAATAACCGCTGCTCCGTCCAGTACGCGTAAAGATCTTTGCACTTCGGCAGTAAAATCAATATGGCCAGGCGTATCAATAATGTTTATACGATATTCTTTTTTAACTTCTTTTTTTAAATATTCTCCGGGCGTCCAAAAACAAGTGGTCGCAGCGGAGGTAATGGTGATTCCACGCTCTCTTTCTTGCTCCATCCAATCCATCACTGCCGCACCTTCGTGAACTTCGCCGATTTTGTGAGATATCCCCGTATAAAAAAGCACCCGTTCGGAAACGGTTGTTTTACCGGCATCAATGTGGGCAATAAAACCAATATCTCTGTTTTTTTCAATTGGATATTCTCGTAACATATAATTTACCAGGCAAAATGCGCGAAAGCACGGTTGGCTTCAGCTACCTTATGCGTGTCTTCTTTTTTCTTTACCGCGTCGCCTATATTATTGTATGCGTCGGTAAGTTCTTTGGCCAGTTTTTCCGCCATTTTTGCTCCTTTTTTCTTTCTTGAAACATCAATAATCCAGCGTATTGCCAATGCCTCTTTTCTCTTGCCCTTTACCTCGTAAGGAACCTGATAATTGGCTCCACCCACTCTTCTTGATTTTACCTCCAACAAAGGAGAACTGTTTTTTATCGCTTCTTCCAATACCTCCAATAAGTTTTCTTTTTTTAGGTTTTTACCCGCAATTTCCAATGCAGAATAAAAAACACTTTGTGCGGTGGATTTTTTACCGCCTTTCATCATTTTATTGATAAACTTGGCAATCAAAACACTCCCGTATTTCGGGTCCGGATTCGGTTCTCTTTTAAATGTCTTTTTTCTGCGCATAATTTAATATATTACTTTTTTTCTTTCTTTGCTCCTCCGTCTCCCTTTTTGGCGCCGTACTTGGATCTTTGCTGTTTTCTGCCTTCTACTCCGCCGGTGTCCAAAACTCCGCGTACAATATGATATCTTACGCCCGGCAAATCTTTTACTCTTCCGCCACGAATTACCACTATCGAGTGCTCCTGAAGATTATGCCCCTCCCCGGGAATGTATGCGGTTACCTCCATACCGTTGGTCAATCTCACTCTGGCAACCTTTCTTAGGGCCGAGTTCGGCTTCTTAGGCGTAGTAGTGTAAACCTTAACGCAAACGCCACGCTTAAAGGGCGAAAAAGATTTTATGGGACGGTTTTTGGGAATATTAAAGCCTCGCCTTAGCGCCGGTGCTTTCGGTTTAATCTTGCTTTTATTTCTCGGTCTTTTGATTAATTGATGAATTGTAGGCATATTTCTCTTTAAAAATTCAAAAGTTATCAATAAACTCTCTCAACGTAGTTGAGTTTATTTTTAAAATATAACAATTATTTAAAATTTAGTCAAATCGAGTTCGGGGTGCCGAGAATTGTCATCCTGAGGCTGATCCGCCTATGGCGGAAACCACACCCACCCAAAGTCCTGCATCAAAATCACTATATTCGGGATACCCGGAATTGAACCGGGGCTACGCCCACCCCAAGGGCGCGGACTACCACTATCCGATATCCCGGCAATTGATACGGGATAAAGGTGCGTATTTACCCCGTACGGTCCCGCCTTGCGGGACTCATTCGGGGCTGCCGCTATACTACACCCCGAAAATTATTTCTTGCTGCCCAATTTTTTAATACACTTGGTGCAGGCTTTTACTCTTTTTCCGTTAGCTAATTTTACCCATTGTAAATTTGGGTATTTCCTTTTTTTTGTGGTAGGATTATACTTACTTCTCAGCTTCTTCCTTACCATCACCATAACCGATTTCTTGTCGCATATATCGCAAACTCTGCTCATATTTTCTGATTCAATTAGAAATTAATTGATTAACTTAAAAAATATCATATATTTATTTTTTTAGCAAATAATGGACCCGGTTCTTATCCTAATTCAAATTGCCGTATTGCTGATGTCGGTGGTAATCCACGAGGTTTCTCACGGACTGATGGCAAATTATTTGGGCGATCCCACGGCAAAATACGCGGGAAGATTAAGCCTAAATCCATTAAAACACTTGGATTTATGGGGTTCTTTTTTGATCCCACTTCTTCTTTTAATGTTTAATTCTCCGTTTCTTTTCGGCTATGCCAAGCCGGTTCCCTATAATCCACACAACCTGAAAAATAAAAAATGGGGCCCGGCAATGGTTGCCGCAGCCGGTCCGCTTTCGAATTTAATTATTGTTCTAATTTTCGGGTTAACGCTCAGATTCCTTCCGATCGGCAGTTCGATGTATGTTGATAATCTGACTAAAATATTCATCTATATAGTAATTTTGAATTTGGTCTTGGCCGTATTTAATTCAATTCCCATCCCACCGCTCGATGGCTCAAAAATAATTTCCGCTGTTCTCCCCTATCGATACCAGGCAATAATCGCGGGAATGGAAAAATACGGAATGATTATGGTTATGTTTTTTGTGTTCTTCCTTTTTCAATTTATTACCCCGGTTATTCTCTGGCTTTTCAAAGTCATCGCCGGCTCGCGCTTTATCTAGTATTGCAAAATTATCCTGCTTGTGCTAAATTAAAATCTGTTCTTACGAATAAATTTAAAAAGCCCGCCTACGCATAAAGCTTCGGCAGGGCAAAGGAGGTAAAAATGGGACCCAAGAACAGCTCTTCAAGCGAAATCGACCAAATGGTCTCGAAATGGAAAAGTGGAACTATAGAGTTCATAAACAAATCGGGCGCACTGGTTGAATATAAGGATAAACCCGCACAGCTCTTGTTCATACTGAACGAAATAAGGCGCGATTCTCGAATGAAACTCGCGGGCAAGGGATTGAGGAAAACTCTTGAACTGAAAGATGTTCTAGAAAATATCTGGAGGTTTATAAAAAAACCCAAAAACATCCCTATGCACATCCGTTCGAAGAGAAACAAATTTCTCTACTGGCTCCACTCGGAAAGAAATGAACTCCGGCAAATAATCAAAGAAACCTGCCACTTCGGACCCCTCGACAAAGGAGGCGACCAATGAGTCGCCTCCTATTTTTTTATCTCGAAACTTAAGCCATCACTAAAAATTTTTATATCTCCGTCTTTACCGGTTTGTAAAATATTTAAATTTTTTAATCTCTCCAAGACCTCCTGATGCGGATGGCCATAACTATTATCCTTCCCGACTTCGATTACTGCTAAAGTTCCGTCAACCGCTTTTAGAAATGCATCGCTGGTCGAGGTTTTACTGCCGTGATGCGCAATTTTCAAAATATCTGAATTCAGATTAATGTGAGCAGAAACCAATTTATTTTCTGCGCTTTTTTCAATGTCGCCCGTAAACAAAGCCTCGAAATCTTTATAAACCAACTGACTGACGATGGAATTGTTATTGGTGTCCGATATAATTTTTCCGGATAAACTTTCGAGGGGATATAAGATATTCACACTTATATTACTACCCAAATCAATTATCCCGCCTGCTTTGGCAATAAAAATCGGGATGTTTTTTTCTCGTAATAATCCGGTCCATTCTTTATGCTCCTGTGTGTCTCTGATAATTCCCGTAGTAATCACTGCGCCAACATCATATCTTTTCAAAACCTCGATTAATCCGTTGAGATGGTCTGCTTCCGGATGAGTTAAAATCACCAAATCGATATATCTATCGTAAAATGGCATTGCTTTTCCCAATTTTTCCAAAATTGACATGTCCGGGCCACCATCAATAAGAATTTGCTGCCTCCGGGGTGTTTCGATAAATTCCGCATCGCCCTGGCCCACATCAAAAAATTCCACTTTCAAAAATTTATTGTTTTCTTGGGTAAAAACAAAAATCCAGACAATTACAGTAATTACAAACAAATCAATCAGAAAACAAATTTTTTGTTTCTTTTGAATAACCATATTAATCCGATTAATAAAATATAATACCCGATTAAAAATCCCCAGTGGATATTTTGAATTTCTTTGGCTGCCCAAGGAATCTTAGAAAACCAATCGATGATTTTCAGGACATAAGCAACCCCCAAATATACGGGCCAGAGCAAAATTTTCCCCAAAAATCCCCAAACAATTGTTCCACCGATAAAAATCAAACCGATTGCGGTCAAAAACGGAATAAAAGGCACGATCAAGATATTGGTTAATGGAGAAATAAAAGAAATCCTGCCAAAATTATAAATTAAAACCGGTAAAACCGCGATTTGCGCGGCAAGCGTCATGGTAATAATCTGCAATAAACCGCCAAGCTCTTCTTTTTTGATTTTTTTTAAAAGAAAACCATCCAGAATCGGTTTAATGTAAATTAAGCCAAAAACCGCCAAAAAAGACAATTGAAATCCGATATCGTATCTCAAAAGCAAAGGATTAAAAATCAGCATAATTGCTGCGGCAAAAACCATAATTCTTGAAGCATTGCTTAATCTTCCGATTTTCTGCGCATAAAGTAAAATCGCGCCCATAATTCCCGCGCGTACTGCGGAAGCGGGCGCGCCGACCATAAGAATAAAGAGGAAAATCAAAATCAAAACAAACCAAAATGCGTGCTTGCGCCACAAACCCAAAGCAATCAAAACAAACATCAAAATTTCGGAAATAATTACGATATTCATTCCTGAAATCGCAACAATATGACTGGTACCGGTAATATTCAAAGAATTTTTCAAATCCTCGGAAAATATCTGCTTATTGCCCAAAATAATTCCTTCAAGCAATGAAACCTCAGGAAAAGGCATAATTTTTTCAATAGAATTGATTGTTCTGTTTTTAAATTTCAGAATTGCTCCGAATATCGAATTACCATTATTTCTCTCCAGAATTTCGATTTTTGGCCAATAACTTACCGCATAAATCCCTTCTTTCGCCAAATAGTTTTTATAATTAAATTCGTCGAAAACTTTCGGTTCTTCCAGTTTCCCCTTAATTTTTAAAACATCGCCGTAAAAATATTCAGGATAATTTCCAATGCTGAAGAGAATTTTTCCGGTTTCCGTTTTAATGGTCAGTTTCGTGCTTCCATTTTTGATTTCCGGTTCCCTGATAACCGCACCAATAAAAACTCCCTCGCCAAATTCTTGTTGAGGGATTTTTTTAATTAAGCCCGGAGAAAGAAAAAATATCCCTCCGATAAATATCAAACAAATTACCAGAAAGATATTCGATATTTTCATATCTTAATTACTGCGTTGGAGAACACCTGTATTCCCCTAATTCCTTTTTAACTAAATTAGATAAATTAACACTTACATGCGCCTCTATCGCTGCCCCAAACCAATTCGCTGTATATTCGCTTAATCCGGGACAATTTTCGTTAGTCGCTTTTTCCTCTATCGGACTCCAATATGTTATAACGTCATTCAATATGCTGAAAGGCGCTGAATAACTATCGGTATAAACTTCTTTACGACTATTTAAATCATACACGATGAGAGTCCTGGGGGGCGGTGCAGTTCCATAATCAAGGATAAGAAAGTTGTCGGTAAGTGCAAAAAAATAGGCAGGGCCTTGGTCCTTAATTTCAAAATTTGTTTTTTCTACGACATATTTACAGGATATGGTTTGGTCTTCGCTTGTTTTATATTTTACCAAAAAATCTGAGCCCAAATCACCTTCATAGTTTTTTGATACTACAAAATACTTAGAACTATTGTTACACTCGAGATTACTTATTGGTTCAATAAATTTAAAAGTGGAAAGAAGTTCTTTAAAAACTGGTTCCCAGTCTTTCCCGCCCTCCTTAAAAATAAAATGAGTAAAGTAATTATTTCCGTTTTTCGCTGCTATAGAATTAGGCATGATTAAAGTATAACCGTCATCAGAGTTTTCGGATTTTTCTTCTAACAATATGCTTAATGTCTCGATACCATTATCTGTTGATTCTTTAATTTCGTATCTCTTGTCGGGGAAAAACGGACCGTAACCATCTGGATTAACCTCAAAACTTATAAACGGAGCTTCCGCAGCAGAAGAATCCGTTAATTCTAATTGATACCATTTTTGACCGTTTTCGTAACGAATTTTTATCTCATCTTTTGTGGTTTTAAGGCTTTGTGGGTATTTAAACTCAAAACCATATTCCTCATTTCGATATATTTGCCATCCTTCAAATTCATCTTTTAATTCTTCTTGTGGTAGTTGTTGGGAATTTTTTGGTTTATTCCATTGAATATAACCTGCCCATGTTCCCAGTCCTAAAAAAATAATTCCGACTACAATAATAGTTGGAATTAACCACCTTGATTTTAATTTTTGAAGTTTTTGTTCTTGAGTCTCCATGCCTTTATTATGGCACAAAGACCCTATATTCTCAACTCTACTTCTCCGATATATTTTTCTAAAATTTTCTGAAAATCTTTTAGGTTCTCTTCTGAATACGGTTGGATGTTCTCGAAACCCTTATCTAATACTTTCTTGTTTTGAAATTGTTGTAAGGCGATTTTTTTTACGCCTTTTAACCATCTCCCGATTTTTTCAATATCTTCTTTCTCAACCAGTCCCGGCACAACGGTTGTCCTGAATTCGTAATCGATTCCGCTGTTTTTTATTATTTCTACGCTCTTTTTTATATTCTCCGGATTAATTTCCGTGTTTATTGTTTTTTTGTAATTATCTAAACCGGTTTTAATATCCATAGCGATAAAATCCACTAAATTTTCATTAACCAGTCTAATTAAAACTTCGGGATTCGAACCATTGGTATCCAATTTCACCAGAAAACTTTTTTCCTTTATCTTCTTAATGAATTCTTTTAAATCCAGCTGGATTGTCGGCTCACCCCCCGTAATACAAATTCCCTCTATCAACCCTTCTTTTTCGTCAAGAAAATCAAAGAATTCTTTTTCTGAAATTTGCGGCTGATTTTTTATTTCCTCGGGATTCACCAACTCGGAATTATGGCAAAAACCGCATTTAAAATTGCACCCAATTAAAAAAACAGTGGCCGCTATCTTACCGGGATAATCAACCAAAGTAAGTTTTTGCAAACCACCGATTTTCATATTCAAAATTAATTTTTGACCTTAAATTCTTTTCTGTCTTTGAATTCCTGCTGTTTGCCCTTATTCCATTGCTGGACGGGTCGAAGATAACCGACAATACGCGAATAAACCTCACAGGGCTGCTCGATTAGACACTTTGGGCAAGTAAAATACTCTCCGGGGATATAACCGTGATTGGGACAAATACTGAACGTGGGAGTAATAGTGAAGTAAGGGAGATGAAATTTAGAAAATACCTTTTTAATCATTTTTTTCACGCTTTCAATGTTAGTAATTTTCTCGCCAATAAATCCATGCAGTACTGTTCCGCCGGTATATTTCGTTTGTAAGTCGTCCTGCAATTTAATTGCATCAAATAAATCATCGGTATAATCAACGGGCAATTGCGTGGAGTTCGTATAATACGGCTCGCCGTTTCCGGCGGTAATTATGTCCGGATATTGTCTTTTGTCGACTCTTGCCAGTCTGTACGAAGTTCCTTCTCCGGGAGACGCTTCAAGATTATACATGCTTCCGGTAGATTCCTGATATTTGACCATTCTATCGCGCATAAATTCCAAAACATCAATGGCAAATTTTCTGCCCTCAGAACTGGCAATGTCTTTTTTCATAAAATTCAAAAGCGCTTCATTCATCCCGATCAGTCCGATAGTCGAAAAATGATTACCCCAATACGATCCGCGCATTCTTTTTACGCCATCGAGATAAAACTTCGCGTAAGGATAAAGTCCTTTTTCGCTGAAGCTTTCCAGTGTCTTTCTTTTCATTTCCAAAGATTCTTTGGCCAAATCCATCAGATGGCTTAATCTGCTGAAAAATTCTTCTTTTGTTTTGGAAAGATAACCGATACGCGGCATATTAATGGTCACTACTCCAATCGAACCGGTTAAAGGTGCAGCGCCGAAAAGCCCCCCTCCTCTTTTATAAAGCTCCCGATTATCCAAACGTAAACGACAACACATCGAGCGCGCATCTTCCGGATTCATCTCGCTGTTGATAAAATTCGCGAAATAAGGAATACCGTATTTCGCGGTCATCTCCCACATCGAATCCAAAACCGGATTATCCCAATTAAAATTTTTGGTAATATTATAGGTCGGAATAGGAAAAGTGAATACCCTGCCCGAAGCATCGCCTGCGGACATCACTTCGGCAAAAGCCTTATTAATAATATCCATTTCCGGTTGAAATTCTTTATAGGTCTCTTTTTGTGCTTTGCCACCAATAATTACCGGAACATTTTTCAAATTCTCCGGAACCACTACGTCCATGGTGATATTTGTAAAGGGCGTTTGAAATCCAACCCTAGTCGGAACATTACAATTATAAACAAATTCTTGTAGTGCTTGTTTAACTTGCTTATATTCCAAATTATCGTGCCTAATAAAAGGAGCAAGCAAGGTATCAAAATTGGAAAAGGCTTCAGCTCCGGCTGTTTCCCCCTGAAGCGTGTAAAAAAAGTTAACGATATGGCCGAGAGCGACTCTCAGATGTTTTGCCGGAAGGGTTTCCACCTTTCCCGGCACGCCCCTGAACCCCTTTAAAAGCAAATCCGTCAAATCCCATCCGCAACAATAGGTTGCTAAAACTCCCAAATCATGAATATGAAAATCGCCGGAATCAACCGCTTCTCTTATTTCCTGCGGATAGATTTTATTCAACCAATATCTTTTGGTGACGAAATTGGAAATATGATTGTTCAGGCCCTGCAACGAATAAGCCATGTTGCTGTTTTCCCGGACTTCCCAATTCAAGTCTTCCAAATATCCGTTCACCATATCCAATGCTTCGTCTGTGGCGATTTTTGTTTCCCTGATTCTTCTTCTTTGTTCACGATAAAGAATATATGCCCTGGCCGTGTCGGCAAAATCATTAAGAATCAGAACCTCTTCAACCAAATCCTGAATTTCTTCGACTGTCGGTGTATAACCTTTTTTGAATCTCTTATTTAATAAAACCACCACCCGGTCAGAAAGTCTTTTGGCGACTCTTTGTCCTCCCGCATTGGTGGCGGTAAATGCTTTAAAAATTGCTTCGGTGATTTTCTCCTGACTAAAATCGAGTATTCTTCCATCTCTCTTTTTTATTTGTAGAAATTTATTTTTTATCATACCCTGTAGTAGATTTTTGACTAAATTAAAACTTGTTTTGATGCCCCAGCATCAGCCAAAAATTCACTACGGGGCATACGAAATTACTTAACCAATACTTAATTTTAATCAATTTAAAAAACAAGAGCAAGTGGAGAAAGAACGGCCAAAACCCAAAGCCCATATTTGCCCACAAGGGGGAGACCTTACACCCCCCTTATTTTATTTGTATTACAGACATTAATGTCTTTCACCCCTTGATGCAAATATAAACTTTGGGTTTTGGCCTAGAGAAAATAGAGTGAAGAATTTGTTTTCACTGAGACAACTTCGGAGGCCGAAAGCATGGTTTTCGCCGAAGGCGAAATTTCGGCCGAGAATTAATGCAGCTCCGCGCTGGCGGAGCTGACATGTGTCGACAAGAAAATAAATTCCTCGCCTATCACTTCATTTCATCCAACACTACGTTGATAGCTATTTCTTTTTTATCTCTCAATACTTTCAAAGTTATTGTTTCCCCGGGGCTATACTGCAAAATCAATTTCGATAAAGGATTTTCTTCGTTTATTTTTGTTCCATTAAGTTCTAAAATAATATCACCTTCTTTTAATCCCGCTTTATCCGCAGCACCACCCGAAATGATTGCCGGTTCGTTTTTATTGTCTCCCCTGTTGATTAAGGCGCCATAATCAACCGAAAGTTTATTGCTTTCGGCAATCGCTTTATTTATCAAAACATAACGTACGCCAAGCATCGGATAAGCTATCCTGCCTATTCTTTTAATATCATTGATGTCTCTTTTAATTTTATTTATAGGAATGGAAAAACCAATACTTTGCGCATCTTGTACGATAGCGGTATTAATGCCGATAACTTCTCCATAAAGATTCAGAAGCGGTCCTCCGGAATTTCCCGGATTAATCGCTGTATCGGTCTGAATCAGTTGTTCAAGCTGCTCGCTTACTCCGCCGCCACTGGCAGTAATCGTTCTCAATAGCCCGGAAATTATTCCCGCGCTGACCGTGTTTCTGAATTCTCCCAGAGCATTACCGATAGCAATCACTGTCTGGCCGATTTCTAATTTATCCGAATCGCCCAGTCTAACCATAGAAAGATCGGTTCCGGAAATTTGCAGAATCGCGACGTCTTGAATTGGGTCTCTAGCCAGAACTTTTGCCTTATATTCTTTCCCGTCATTGGTAAATACGGAATATTCCGCTTCTTCGTCAACAACAACATGTTTATTGGTAACAATTAATCCGTCTCGCGAAACAATAAATCCGGTTCCCCCGCCAACCTCCTGCAGTTCTTTTCCTTTTTCACGCAGAATCGGAATACGGATATCGAACGGGCTGTTTTCCCCGAACGGATTATAGTAACCGCGTTCCAGTATCGGAACAAGCTTACTGACAATAATGCTTACCACTGCTGGAGATACTTCTCTTACCACCTCGGGAATGGTTTTTTCGATTCCCGAATTCGTAGTTGAATTAATTACCGCTTTTTTGTTATTTAAATTAATTAAATACGCGGAAGAAAGCAGTCCGGAAATAAAACCAAAAACAATCGCTAAAACAATAGTGACAAGCGCTTGCTTTTTCACCAATTTCATCAGATTTTTTATCCCCTCATTCAATTTTTTGAAATCCGGCATTTTTATTTTTAAATCCGGATTATAAATACGAAATGATTTCATATTTTTAATAAGTTAATTCTACGGCTCTGGCGCTTTTTTGTTTATATACGCCATTCGATTTAATTGTCCTCGCAGGGCTTACTCCATCAAAAATGACTTCATAAGTTATTCCCTCGCTTAAATATCCATTAATCTCCTGAGAAAATGTTCCTGGCGGAGATGTCATAATTAAATCCATGTATAGTCCTTCTTCTATCCCTGCCTCTGCAGCATAATAAGCGGCAAATGACTGCGGGAGCTCACGAGATATTTTAATTTCCCCCAGGCTTAATTTAGCAATTCCCATGGCAATTGCTAAAACTGCCGACATAATCAACATTGTCAGAAATAATGCTGCGCCTTTTTTGTTTCCTTTTTTCATAAATCAGATTAAGGCAAGTCTAGTGTTCTTTGCGAAAGCGTTGTCTGTAAGTCAATTCTCGCCTGTTCCTCAATTTTTGTCCCGCTTCCTTGAACACTAAGAGAAATAGTAACTTTTGGCTCCAGATTGTCCGCGGTTCCAATTCCTGCGGTGTAAAAAGTTCCGCTCACAATCACATCAGTGGAATTTATCGGTCCGCCCTGATTGCCGGGGATCGTTACTCTCTCGATATTCCCATTGATAAAACTGTATCTGATTCCCTCCTCTGCCTGATTAATAATATCGAGGGTAGATGCAGAACTATTACTAATTACGCCCATCCTAACTTCTTTGGCTATAAATTCAAGAAAAAACCTGGCGTTTTCCTGAACGTTTTGTAATGCCAAAACCTTGCGCTGTGCAGTTATACCCATGGAAAGCAGACCTAAAACCACAATCACGGCAATTGAAAATAAGGCCAAAGAGATAATCAGCTCCATTAAGGTAACTCCTTTTTCGTTTTTTTTGAAAAGCTTGCCCATAGATTAAGTTTCTTCAAGCCAATTATAAAGACGAGTTTCTGCACTAATAATTTGATTCCTTCCTCTCTCGTTCCAGGTTACCTCGGAAATAACTCTGATTTGATTGTTTCCAATGTGTTCAATGGTTATTTTTCTATAAAATGGCGTATTTTCTCCTCCCGCGCCATACTGATAAAAACCATTATTTATTCTCAAGGGGGTTATAGAATATGAAAGTAGATTAGAAATATTATACTGTGCCCGATAATCCATCGGGCCCGAATTATCCCCCAGGCCATCCCACCAATTTAGCGGCGTTCTTCTCCCGGCAAGCCAATTGCTATCTCTTATATTTCTTACAATTTCCAGGCCCTCTTGTGACAAGCTGATGGCAATAATTCGTAATCTCGAAGACTTGGTACTGTTTACGGTTAGGGTTATCAATACCAATGCCGAAGTCAAAACAGAAATAATTACGCCCATGGCTACAATTATTTCCATTAGAGTAAACCCCGCACCAATTCTTCTATTATTTCTTTTTGGTGTTTTTAATCTATTTTGAGGTTTATTTTTTTTATTTCTAAGAAAATACATAAAATTAGTGCAGGGCAAGCCCGTTTTTTATCACTGAATGTTTATTTCTCCGGTTCCCCGAATAATAATATTTCTGCAATAAATCGAAGGACAGGTTTTTCCGGTTCTTTTAATGGTAATTGTTGCTGATGTGCCTCCTCCAGGGGAAAAACCAACAAATCCTTCGGGAATTCCGAAAAAAACATCTAAAACATTGCCCCCGCCAAAAGAATCAATTTCTATGCCAGCCTCTAATTGGGTGTTTGTTTCTTGGATATCTTCCGGGTTTTGGTATCCATCGCCACCAATAAATTGACTATAAATAAAATAAGAGGTTGGCTGGTTTCTTGAGAAATGAATTCCATAGGCTTCGGGCGTTTGCATTGTTCCCCCTCCCGTTGGAGGCCAAATTCTTTGCTTACCATTTAAAGCATAGTCTTGGGCTTTTCTGATGTTTTGCATAATTTCTTGTGCTGTTCTTTGTAGTTGATATTGTTTTTCGTTTTTGCGCCAATTAACAATCATCATCGAAGAAATCGTGCCAATAACAAAAATCACCACCAATGCCTCAACCAGAGTGAATGCTTTGCCTTTTTTCCCGTTGCGATTCATGTTCTTTAAATAAAAATATTCAGATACCAATCCAATAAATAATTTCCCCAAAACAAAGTAATAAATGCGGCTCCGGTCAGAAACGGACCGAGCGGAATTTCCGATTTCAGCTTTTTCTTTTTCAGAATCATTAAAGCTAAGGCAACAATCGCGCCGATAAAAAATGTCAGAAATAGAGTCGTAAAAAGCTGATAAACCCCAAATATCAGGCCCAAAAGAAGGCCGATTTTAATATCGCCAACCCCCATCCACTTGCCTTTGGAAATCAAAACCCAAAAAAGAAAAAACCCGCCCATAGCGGTTGCACCCAAAATCGAGGAAAAGAAAATAGAAAACTGGTTAGTGATTAAAGCAAGGTAAGTATCGTATAAAAGCGAAATAAATATTGCCGGGTAAATAACTTTGTCGGAAACCAGATAATATTTAAAATCGTAAACAAAGATTACTATCAAAAAACAAGAAACAACCGACAAATAACAAAGATTAACCAGACCGTAAAAAGAAAAATCAGCGAAATATACAACAATCAAAAGAAAAATTAATCCGGTAAAGAATTCCACAATCGGATATTGCCAGGAAATTTTTTTACGGCAGCGTCGGCATTTTCCTTTTTGAATAAAAAAACTCACCACAGGAATGAGTTCGAACCAACGCAATTTTCTTCTGCAAGAAGGACAGTGAGAAGGATTTTTGACAACCGATTTATTCTTTTTCAAACGCAGGACAACCACATTTAAAAAGCTGCCGACAATTGTTCCGAAGATGAAAAATAAAATATAGAAAATAAACATCTAAAAATAGCTCAATAATCAAAGATTCACCTAAATTTCAAATTTTAAAATCCGAAAATCTTTAGGCAAAATCCGAATATTGAGCCGATAATTTAGGGTTGAATGCAATAAACCGGGTCATCACAGACACAGGTTCCGAATCCGGTAACGGGATTACCCTCTACGTCTGGTGCTACGGGGGTAGTGTTTTGTTCCAGCTGTCCTTTCAAAATATATTCCGTAGCATTAGCGGTATTGTTGGCACCGTACCAATATTGGTATGGCGATACGTTCCGCGGATCGAATGGAAGCTGAGAAATATAACCGCCAGTCTGAAGCGCCGGTATCAAAATATTTGTCCAGTTGGCAACCGAACAACCAATGACGGTAACCGGAGGATAATAACCATTATTGGAATCAGCATATAGTTCCATGGCTAAAGTAATTTGATGCCAATCACTTAATCTACGGCTATCACGCGCCTTTGCTCTAGCGGTATTTAACGATACCAAAACAATACTCGCCAAAAGACCAATAATTGCAATAACTACCAAAAGCTCCACCAATGTGAACCCTTTTATTTTTTTATTTCTAAACATAATTTCTCGAATTAATTTTTAATTCAACCTAACGCACTATTCTGTCCTCCGATCGAAATCGAAGGGCAAAATCTGATTATCGGGTTAAAATTATGGCTGAATACAATAATATCTGTTTGCGTCCGGGGCAACTCCGTTGGTGTCAGTGCAAACACATCCCCCGTTCCCAGCACCTCCTACGACTCCATCAACATCATTAACTAATGCAGCATTTGTGAGGCCTTCTAATTGTGCCCGCAAAACATACTCACCACCGCTATTAAACATGTCATAACCATAAGCAATACTGCCCCCGCCCGGATCTGTAGGAACTTTGGTCATATAGCCTCCACCTTCGATATTTGTAACCATTGTTGCCCAGTCGGCACAATCGCTAAGGGCTGAGCCCCCGGGATAGCCCAGAGTCGTGCTGTCATAATACATTTCGAGGGCTAATGCGATTTGGCGCATATCCGCAACTCTTCTTACGTCTCTTGCTTTTTGTCGGGCAGTATTTAACGATACCAATACAATAGTTGCCAGAATACCGATAATCGCGATAACCACTAAAAGCTCAATCAGGGTAAAGCCCTTAGTTTTATGGATTTTTTTCATATTTTTCGAAATTAATTTATTAATCAGCCGAACACTCTATTCTGGTCCCGCAGCTGCGGGACCAGAATCTGACTATCAGGCTAATTTATGCTTATGGCTGAATACAGTAATTTCTGTTTGCATCCGGAGAAACTCCATTGTTGTCATTGCAAGCACAACCTAAGGCTGGACTAGTGGTGTCTACGTCTGTCACCAGGGCGGTGTTTGTGGGGCTTTCTAATTGTGCGCTCAAGACATAGTCTGGTCTACCGGTACCGCCTGCATTATAAAGATATGCACGACTTCCTCCGCCTGGATCTGTTGGGACTTTGGTCATATAAGACACATTGCAAGGAGCTGCGCCTGTTCCCTCAATACAGGGAACCATCAATGCCCAGTCATCACATGTTGCCGATTCGTCATCGCCAGGATAACCGCTTGTAGTATTATCGTCATAATACATTTCCATAGCAAGTGCAAGTTGACGCATGTCGCCAACCCTTCGCGCATCTCTGGCTTTTTGTCGGGCAGTATTCAATGATACCAGAACAATGGTTGCCAGAATACCGATAATCGCGATAACCACCAATAATTCAATCAAGGTAAAACCTTTTTTGTCGCGTTTCATAAAACGAATTCATGAAACTAATTCGTAAACTGATTACAAATTAAGTTTCAAAAATTAATAATTAATTTCAATTTTTAAATCCTAACTCGACCTTTGGTCTTGTTGTTAATTTCTTATCCCTGTTTATATTATATCACAAACTCGAACCAATGTTGTATATAGGCATCAAAATCGAAGCAACCAGAAATCCGACCGCGCCCCCCAGAACGAGAATCATCATCGGCTCGATAAGCTGCGTCATGTTCGAAACCATCCTGTCCACTTCCTGCTGATAAAATAAAGCAACTTTATCGAGAATCGGTTCAAGCGCCGCGGTTTTTTCCCCGACCGCAATCATCTGCGTAATCATCGGGGTAAATTGCTTGGGATGGCCGGAAAGCGCGGAAGCAATTGTTTTACCCACTCGTACTCTTTCTTTTGCCTCCTGGATTATTTGCTCATAAACACTATTGCCGATAACCGTCGAACTGATATCCAGGGCCTTAAGAATCGGAATGCCGCCAACGAGAAGTGTTTTAAAATTTTCCGAAAAACGCGCCAAATATATTTTTTGAAACAAGCCCTTAAATACGGGGATTTTCAGTTTTAAAATATCGATTATGTGCCTGCCCTTTTCGGTTTTTATGCCTTTCATCAACCCGACAGCGGCACCGACGAGGATAATCGCCAACAACCACCAAAACGACTTCATAAAATCACTGATACCAATTAAAATCTTTGTGGTTATCGGTAGTTCCGTACCCAGTTCCTCAAGCATTGAAGTCAATTGCGGAACCACAAAAATCATCATCAATGTTCCAACAACTAAAAACATGGATAAAATCGCTATCGGGTAAGTAAATGCGCCCCTTACTCTAAAGGTCAGATTATATTCCCTTTCCGCGTGGTCGGCTAAATACTTCAAAACCTCGTGCAATTTCCCCGTTGCTTCTCCCGCTTTTACGACGTTGACATAAAAAGAAGAAAAAACTTTTGGTTTTTTGGACATGGCATGAGAAAGCGTTTCGCCTCCGCGCACATCTTGTTCAACTTCAGAAATCAAATCCTTGAAAAGATGATTACTGGTCTGCTCAGCCAAAATTCTTAAAGCTTCCAACGGAGGAACATTTGCCTCAAAAAGAATTGCCAGTTGGCGGTAAAAAATGGTTATTTCTTTAGATTTTATCCTTTGAAGAAATTTTAATGAACGAGTATAAATTGGCGCTTCCGACAACTCTTCCAAAAAAACTACAACCAAATCGTGGCGCTGAAGAGTTTCTATTGCTGCCTCTCTTGAGCCTGCTTCGACCACTCCGGTTTGAGTTTCCCCTTCTTTGGTTCTTGCCTGATAATTAAATTTCATATCGTTTCGCTAAAATTACTTTCCGATCAACATTCTTAAGTCCGAAGCATTTAATGAATAGTTCAAGGCGGTTTCCATAGAAATCTCTTTTCTTTGCACCAAATCCGCTAAAAATCTATTCAAGGAAACCATTCCCTCTTCAACGCTGGTTTCAATCACTAAATCGATTTGATAAATCTTTCCTTCTCTAATCAGGTTACGGATCGCCGAATTGGCAACCAAAATTTCAACTGCCGGAATTCTGCCAAAATCAGTTCTCGGCACAAGGCGCTGGGAAACAATTCCCAGTAAACTTGCCGCGAGCTGCGACCTGACCTGATTTTTCGATTCTGCGGGAAAGATGTCGATTATTCTGTCGATAGTCTGCGCTGCGTTATTGGTGTGCAGGGTTGCTAAAACCAAATGTCCGGTTTCCGCTGCAGTCAAAGCGGTAGAGATTGTTTCCAAATCACGCATTTCGCCCAACATAATTACGTCCGGATCCTGTCTTAATGCCGAACGCAGCGCCCGGTCAAAACTGATAGTATCGGAACCAACCTCTCTTTGTTCGATAATACACTTATCTTGATTAAAAATATATTCTATCGGGTCTTCAATGGTAACGATGTGTTTATTCGTGTTGTGATTAATGTAGTCAATCATTGCCGCTAAAGTCGTAGTTTTACCGTGACTGGTTGGACCGACAACCAGAAAGAACCCCTGTGAATGACTGGCAAATTTCTCGATAATCGAAGGTAAATTTAATTGCTTAACTGTCCTGATTTTTGAAGGGAGAAAACGCAAAGCAGCGGAAAGATATCCTTTTTGGTGAAAAACATTTATTCTGAAACGTGACTTATCTTTATAGCCGTAAGAAAAATCGATTTCCCTCATTTCCGAAAGTTTGGTTTTTTGCTCTTCGCTAAGCATAGAATTAATCAATCCTTCGGCATGCTCCTTAGTTAAAACCGGATATTTCGATAAATCGCGCAAACGGCCGTCTACGCGAATATTGGGGTGTTTACCCACAACAAGATGCAGATCAGAAGCACTGTTTTCTCCGACTATTTCCAAAAATTCTTCCAACTCTGCCTTATAGTCTTTTGTCATAAATATTTATTTAAACAAAGTTAATACTTATGTCGATTTTAAGTTTACGGAGAAAGATAATTTTCTCCTTGCGATAAGCCATGAATTGAGTTTGTTTCCAAACAATAACCCAAAATATAGTCTCTGCCGTCGATGCTTTGATAATAATAATGGTGTCCGGTTAAAACGCCACAGCTGGTTGAATCCGTTTCTAAGGGATCAGTGGGAATATTGGAAATGTATTCCGTGGCTTCAAGTGTGGTGGAAAAACTATCACTTGCGGTAATATATCCGTCGAAAATCGGATAAAGATTATAATCGTTGTGATAGAGTACCAGAACCGTAACAATGCTGTTTATTTCGGAAACTCTCTCCGCATCGCGGGCCTTTGCTTTAATATTTCTGATGCTAATTACCACTGCTCCGCTTAATAAGCCAATAATGGCCACAACCACTAAAAGCTCGACTAGCGTAAATCCTTCATGTTTTTTGTGTAAATCTTTCTTCATGATTCTAATTATATATTTATTTTATCTTCTAGTCTATTTTAATTTTCTTGGATTTTATTCCTCGAGTTCTTTTTTAACTTCTTCAAGCCCGACCATACCGCGCAATGCTTTAATAACGCCATCCTGAAGCATTGTACTCATCCCCTGTCTTTTCGCCTCCTCCCTAATCGCCATTTCTGAGGGCTCTTTTAAAATAATGTTCTCTAATTGCGGTGTCATTTCCAAAATTTCGAATACGGCCAATCTTCCCTTTGTTCCCTTGGGACACTCTTTGGAAATCTTCGGCTCAAAAAGCGTATAGGGTTCCTTAATGTTATAATTTTTCAATTCCTCGGGATTCATTTGGTCCAATTCGCTTTTGATTAATTCTTTCATTTCCGGCGATGGCTTTAATTCTTTTTTACTGTTCGGACAAAGTCGCTGCACCAATCTTTGCGCAATCGCCACAATTATAGTCGGCGGAAGCAAATACCTGTCGATTCCCATATCGATTAAACGTGGAATAACGCCAGTCGCATTATTGGTATGTAGAGTAGATAAAACCAAATGGCCAGTCAGGGCGGCATGTACTGCCAATGCAGCAGTTTCGTTGTCGCGGATTTCACCAACCATGATTTTATCCGGGTCCTGACGCAAAATATGGCGTAAGCCGGTGGCAAAAGTATATCCGATTTCAGGACGCACCTGCGATTGATTCACTCCGTCGATGTAATATTCGATAGGATCTTCCAAGCTGACGATATTCACTCCTTCCTGGTTTAAAATATGAAGCATGCTGTAAAGCGTGGTGGTTTTTCCGGATCCGGTAGGACCGGTAATAAGAATCATCCCGTGCGGCTTCTCGATACCCCTTCTTAGAACGTCCAAATTACGGCCTTCAAGCCCCAGATCTGCAAGTTCGCGCAAACCGATTGTCGGATCGAGAATTCTCATCACTACTTTTTCTCCGGCATAGGTCGGAAACGTGGAAACACGAAAATCGATTTTCTTGTCGTTTGTTTGCGTAAAAAATCTTCCGTCTTGCGGTTTTCTGGTTTCGTCGATTTTCAGATGCGATAAAATTTTAATTCTGGAAATAACCGCGGGGTGAATACGAATCGGAAGGGTAAGATTAACATAAAGAATGCCATCTACTCTAAAGCGCACCCTTACCGATTTTTCACTAGGTTCAATATGAATATCTGAGGCGCCTTGTTCGATCGCGTGCTTAATAATCAACGCTACGACTTTGGAAATCGGCGCTTCTTCAGAAATTTGTTCGCTTTTTCCATCGTCGACTTCTTCTTTGCCGGGTTTTTTCGCTTCTTTATCCAACTCCTTTTTCAATTCATCAAGCGCTTGCTTTACTTCGCCTTTCAAGCTCGAATACTCTTTAAGAATTGCCCTGAAATCGGTAAGAGTGATAATATAGTTTTTCGGTTTTAAGTTATGACGATGAGCAATAAATTTTAAGGCTTCTCCCGCATCGATGTCTTCCGGATTAAGCATGCCTACCTCCAGAATCTTTTCTTCTTTATCTACGCTAATCGGAACAAAACGATAATGTTGTGCGGCCTCCAGAGGAACGATTTTTAAAACTTCCGGAGGAACCTTGTAACCGGTAATATCTTTAAAGGGAATTTTGAAAACCTCTCCCTTCAATTGATAGAGTTTTTCCTCGCTAATAACGCCCTTGCGCATCAATAATTCTTCAATGCTCTCGGTTTCCGTTTCCGCTTCTTTTTTGATTTCTTCTAGAGCTGTGGCATTAATAATATTCTTGGCCAATAAGATATCGAGTAAGTCTTTTTGTTTTGAGGTCATATTTTTAATAAGGAATAAACGGATTATCCCGGCCGACTTTATCTTTATCTACCTTAACCGGAATATCGCCATGAATTTTTAAAAAGGGAATTATTTCCTCGTTTAAAAATTTAAAATCGAGATCAATTTTTTTTAATTTCTCTTCGGTTGCCGTCGAAACTTTCGGAACCGCTGTACCAGCCGCCTGTGAACCGATCTGTTCCTCGGGAATCGGCACTTTTTTCCAAAAACCAAAATACAAAACCAGAACAGTTGCTAAAATAAGGCCTAACCCGACGAACAAGAGGGTTTTTTGACGCTTTCTTTGTTCTATGGATTTAATTGCCATATCTAAAAATTATTTCCGATAATAGGTTTTAAGACTTAAATCGAACCTGAAAATTCCCGATGCCTCGGATTCCGGAGAAATACCGATAGAATTAATATCGATCAAGCGCATATTTTCCTCCGTGGCTTTAAGAAAATTTTTCAGCGCAGAGTAATCGCCGGTGAACCCCAAATCGATATTCAGTGTATTGTACTTGGTGGTTGAAGTCTCTTTTTTGGCACGATTCTCTGCAAGACTAACCCCTCCCCCCGTTTCTTCGGTTGGAGTGGTTACTTCCAATTTATCCAGTATTAATCCCTGTTCAAGAACCAGCGCCTCAACCTGAACAAGTAAATTGGGAATGTCTTCTTTTAACGGCAAAATAAAATCAATTTTGTCAATATTATCTTTATTCTCTTTATAAATTTTAATTAATTGCTTCACCTTGGCCAGAAACAGTTGGTCGTCCAGAAGAATCTGTTTTTGTATATCGATGTCTTTTCTTGTTTGCAAAACTCCCTGCACCCCGGGAACATCAAAAAAAATAACTACCGCTATAAAAGCCAAAATTAAAATTATTAAAATTATGTCTCTTATCATTTTATTTTGTTTTGGTGTCTTTGTTCTCGCTGTTAAGTAATAAAGTTTTCAAAGGAAAAACCGAAGAAAGTCCAAACTTGATTCCGCCCTCTTCAGATAGTGCGATACTTGAAATTTCCACTTTTTGTATTGTCGGCTCTTCCTGAAGAGCTAACATTTGCTTGGCTAAGGATTTATAGGTATCGGTAGAGGCAGAAAATTGAAGAGAAATTTTATCTTGCTCCATGGTCAATTTTGCATCTGAGAAATATACGTCCGACATGGTAAGGGATTCAATTCTTTCGAATATTTGCGACCAATAGGTGTGGTTTTGAAAAACTTCTTTCAAAAGACCGATTTTGACGTCCAAATCGATAATTGCCTCTTCCTCGTCAGGCGTTCTTTTATTCGCCAAAAGAAATATTTCTTGCTTAACGGATTCCAGGTTCGTGTTCAACTTTTTCTTATAAACAATCGTTGCTCCGTAAAGAAGCGAACTTAAAATAATCAGAAACAAAACCAAAAACGTTGTTTTCGAAAAAACCTTTTTCCATCTATCTTTTCTCTCCCGATATTCGATTGGTACTAAATTTATTTCCGCCATTTTATTCCAGTCTCATTGCTGCGCCTACGGCCACGGAAAATTCGGGACCGATTTCATCAAGTGTCTTTTGTAGAACCGTGGGATAAATTACATTCGACCACGGATTGGCCGCTATGGTTTTGATACCTACTTTTTCTCCAATGTGTCCCACAAGACCCTTTAAACGCGACGAGCCGCCGTTAAGGATTATTTTCTCCACTTTTCTTCCGGTTTTGAACTGATAGGAATTTATCATTCTTTCTATTTCGTCAACAATCCTACTGATCGGAACATTCAGAAGCTCTTTCAATTCGGTTCGGTTTTGTTTCTCCGCTTCGTGATTGAATCCATAGGTCATTTTGAATTCTTCCGCTCTTTCCGAGGCTATTCCCAAACCGGTTGCCAAGGTTCTGGTCATTTCTCCTCCTCCGATATCCAAACTATGACTCATTTGTACAATACCCTTGTCGACAATAGTGAAGGAAGAGGCTCTTGCACCGACATCCAAAACACACACTGAGCTCTTGTCGCTCGCCATCAAAGAACGCGCAACAGAAAAACTCTCCAATTCCAGCGCCGTAATACTCAAACCCAAATCGTCGGCAATACGCAAATATTTGTTCACTACCTCAATAGGAACAGCAATAAGTAAAATTCTTTTCCCTTTGAATGGTTTTGGCGAAAAATCGTTTTTGATTATTCCGGTTTCGATTACACGCCAATCAAGGATCACTTCGGATAATGGAATCGGGACATATCTTCGCGCTTCGAATTGGATTGCGCGCGCCAACTCTTTTTCACCCATAAACGGCATTTCGATAATGCTCACGAAACTGGAGAAAACCGGAACCGACATTACCGCAGTTTTAACTGTTGTTTCCGATTTTTCAAGAAGAATTCTCAACATTTCCCGCGCCACAACTTCCAATGTTTTCAAGGAAGTGCCCTGAAAAGTATCGTTCAGTCTTTCCAGATAACCGATAGTCGAAATCTGGCCGTATGTTTCCAGCTTAAATCTTTCCTCCTCTTTCTTTAATTGTACCACTTTTATCGAAGCGGTTCCAATATCGATACCCAAGCTAAGTTTGGGTTTTTTCTTGAAAATTTTTAAATTGAATTTCGGATTAAATTTCATATGTTTATTTTACCATGGTCTTATTTCTTTCCATTTCGGCAACGGCAAGCTGACAATTATCTCCCTGGTGATCGAACACAGCGAACCAAGCCCATCAGTAACCGTAAGCGTGACGTCTTTAGTGCCCGAAGTCGTAAATTGAGTGGTTGGATTTTGCTGACTCGAAGTATTCGGATTTCCGTCTGTAAATATCCAGCTCCAGCTTGCACAAAGCACTGCATTCCCGCCGGTATCATAACAAGTTGACGAATTAGTGAAACCGACGCTTTCTCCCGGATTAGGATTAATTGGCGACCAGGTAAAATTGCAAGAAGGAGAACGATGAGTAGGTGTTGGGAATGAAAACGGAACACCATTAACCCAACCGGAATCGAGGGCATTCACGTCATAAACTCTTACCCTCCAATTATAGGTACGGTTATATACCAAATGATCGGCTTGAGGACTAAGCAACACTGTTACTGCCTGGTTATTGGTCGTTGGGCTAGGATTGGATAATCCGGGATAATTTCTGTCAATTGTTCTTGGATCTGAAAAGCTTGGCTCGTCATCTACTTGAAATTCGAATCCGCTTTGAATATCTAGGTCCGGATCCGAATATACCCAAGAAAAGAAATAGGCTGGAGAAGTTGAACAGAAATCAGAATTATTCATATTCAAACTTGTTGCTGTTGGCCTTCTGTTTACATTCACGGTTACCGAATCACTTTGTGTCCCGCTAGGCCCGGTACAATCTATGGAAAAAGCAGTGGTTGCAGTCAAGTTAGTAATAGTTAAATTGTATGTTCCGTTTATCTGTGCTAATGAGCCATTTGGCCATTGAGGATTTAGCGGCACAGCTGCTCGATTGCAAGAAGTTACGTTTGATGTTGTCCAATTCAATGCTACGTTTGATCCGGCAATAACCGCGTAAGGACCATCACTGTAAGGACCGCCAACTGGCCCAGCATTAATATCCACTTGAATCGGCATATTGATTGTCACGCTTCCTCCGATATCCCAAAGAGAAATATTTCCTGCTCCGTCAGTTACCCTGTATCTGAAATTGTAAGTAATGCCGTTAATGCCGGTGAAATTGTAGGTAACCGGGAAAGCAGT
>Ga0315286_10001125_pt1 | contig 23918 bp, 23 predicted proteins | sample YL17G10_0_MG_FD_205038 | JGI IMG/M metagenome (GOLD analysis project Ga0315286, IMG submission 205038) | Sediment microbial communities from Yellowstone Lake, YNP, Wyoming, USA - YL17G10_0 | ecosystem: Environmental > Aquatic > Freshwater > Lake > Sediment | place: USA: Wyoming | collected...
TTACACTTTTTGAAGCTCTACTTGCGCTTGTAGTTCTTATGATAGCGGCAGCGGGGCTGATTCTGCCCTTTGCGTCAAGCGCTGCGGTCCAGGAACAGGGCTGCAGTCAGACAATCGCCACAAAACTTGCCTGTGATTTGGTTGAACAGATTATCGCTGACCCCAATGGTTTTAATCTGATAAAACACGACTATGACGGTTATACCGAGCAGAAAGGGCATATAAAAAACGCAGCCGGTGCTGATTTTACCGACCCGATGTATGCGGATTTCAGCAGAGAGGCGGTCTGTGAGTATTGTAGGCCACTGCCACAGCAGGATTTTGGGGCGTATAATTTTATCAGAATAACCGTCAGGGTCTATCAGAATGGTCTTGAACTTGCCGAAGTTACAAGATTGAAAAGCAAATGAAACAGAGAAATTACAGATACAGCGGGTTTACCCTTGCCGAGCTGCTGATGGCGATGTGGGTTGTGAGCATAATTTTTGCCGCCATGGCGTCATTGACCTTTGCTCTCGGATATGCGAATGATTCTATTGATGATGTTTCGGAGATTCAAAGCAGAATCCGCTATACGACCATGCGCCTGGGGGAGCTTGTAAGGAACAGCAAACTGATATGCGCAAACTCCGGCAGCAGCGTGGCAATATGGCAGGCAGACTACAACGGAGACAATCAGATAGACCCCAACGAAATAGTTTATATTGAGAGCGGCAGCAGTAATAACTATATAAAGCTGGTTGGTTTTAGTTCCACCGCTGCGGTTGCCTCCTTTCCGAGAACTCTTGGGTCGATTGGGAACGGTCAGGCCAGGACGTGGCTTAATGCAAACACCCAGGTAAAGGACGTTAACCTCATTAATAATTGCAGTTATGTGACTTTTACAACCGACCAGTCGCCGCCTTCTTCAAAAAGGCTGAATATCCTTTTCGGCATCAGTCATAAAGGCATCGTCAGGAATTATCAGATATGCACTTATCTTCGCTGCTACGCCAGTTATTTGCTTGACCCCAACGGTCAGATTGTTTCGAACGACGACGACATATGATGAAGTTTTGTAAAAAATACAATTGCGGCAAAGGAATAGCCCTGATTATCGTTCTGGCGCTCGTGGCGGTCATAACCGTTGTGGGTCTAAGTTTTATAATACGCGGCGATACAGAGCTTCTGTGCGGACAGAATATGGAGATGCGGGCCGATATGGATTATCTTGCCGAATCAGGCCTTGAACATGCAAAAGGGCTGATTTTAAATCCGCAGGACCTGCCGGACGCATGCGAATATTTTACCGGCGCTGCAAGGCAGCAATTAGTTACCGGCAGCAGCGATTTTTATGATGTTAGTGTTTTACAGCTTTCTCCATTCAATTATCGGATAACAAGTTCGGCTTATCGCGAAGGCAGCATGACGGCCCAAGAAAGCCTATTCGCAGAATTACGCCTTAATCCGTGTATTGTATATTGGCAGTCAGGCAACGAAGATGTTTCAAGTTCGGTTGTTATAACGGGGGACGCATATTTTGGTGACGACATTACCAATTCCGGCAGGATTGACGGCGACGTTTATTCTGCTGGAACCGTGAACAATGCCGGTCAGATTCAGGGACAGAGATATTCGAATGTATCACAAGCTCCTGTCAGTTTGCCGGTGATATCGCCTTCCAGCTTCAGTTCGGTATATTACATTGGTTCCAATTCCTACTCCGTTGAACCATTTCCGGAACGTGATCCTAATGATTTTAACAGTCTGACTTTATCGCCCAGCGTTGCAAATCCGGCAGGTATTTACTATCGTAATGGTAATTTGACTGTAAGGGGCAATGTAATCGTTAATGGTACTCTTGTTGTTAGTGATAATTTTATAATACAGGATGCCAATGTAACAATCCAGTCCGTAAAAAATTTCCCGGCATTGATTGTTGGCACAATTATGCGCACAGAAACAGAAAATACCAGACTCTCTGCAACGGGATATACCCAGATAGGTGGTAATATTGACATGCGTGAGAAACCAGGTTGTTCAATCACCATTTATGGCGCTTTGTATATTTTAGGGGAGTACGGTATAGTAGGCACTGACGGCGGCAGTCTGTCTGTAACCGGTCAGCCACACGAGGCCTGTCTTGCAATCTGGTCGAGCACTGAAGATTTAACACGCTGGTCACCTGCTGCAGGGGCTTTTTATAAGTCAATCGCGCGAAATCCATAGGAATTAAATATTATCGGGCATTTCATAGAAACCTCCTGAAATCAACTCTCAATTCCACAGTATCGAAGAGTTCTATATCAGAAAAACCCTGTTGCAGTCTTTGATGGCTTTACCGAGTCTGACGACTTTAACACATAAACAGGCCGTCAGAGAGGCTAAAAAGCCTTAATGGGAGAGACATTTTTCTGCGGTCAGAAAGACCGATAAAAAATTTCAAGAGACATTTTTACAGTAAAAATCCCCTATTGAGGCAGTTAAGCTGAAGTTCTCATAAGACGAAAAGACATAATGGATTACCGCAGATTTTCTGCGTTTAGAGGCTGAAAAATGATAAGAAACGGTAAATATTGTTTACCGGCATTTACGCTGGTAGAGATGATTATTGTATTGGTGATACTCGCCATCGTAGCCGCGATTGCCATGCCGTTATACACCTCGGCGGCTTCGACACAGGTAAGGACTGCCGCCAACATGGTCGCCTCCGACCTTGAGTACGCAAAAAGCATGGCGATGAGCACAGGCATGAATTATTCAGTGGTTTTTGATGATTCGAACGAAAGCTACAGGATAAGGGACGCAAATGGTGACGTGAATCACCCTGTACATATCGGGGCTAAGTATGTCGTAAGTTTCGCAAACGACAGTCGGCTCAGCAAGGTTGATATTGTAAGCGCAACATTCGACTCAAAGAGCGGAGTGAAGTTTGATTACCTCGGAGCGCCTTATGCTTGGGATGGTTCCTCTGCTAATTCTCTGAACAATGGTTCCGTTCTTCTGCGTGCCGAAGGTGATACTTTGACGGTCAGAGTTGAGCCTGTAACAGGATATATAAGCATTGAATAGCGATTGAAAAATATGTTTGAGCTGCTAAAAGCAAAAATAAGTCCAATCGGACTGGACGTCGGCTGCAATTCGATAAAGATGCTGCAGCTCGAAAAGAGCGGCGAAAAGACGTCTGTGATTGCAGCAGACGAGGCACAGCTGGTAACTGAAGCCGCAGATGACCAGCAGGCGGCCAGCAGGAACGCAATTATAGCCGCCATAAAGGAAATCCTTGCCAGAGGACGTTTTCAAAAGAGGAGAGTCGTTTCATGTCTGCCCAGCTCAAAACTGATTATAAAAAGTCTTCGGCTTGATACTTTTGACGATGAAGAAATTGAAAAGACGATTAAGAGCGGCATTATAGAACGTTTCGGCCTGAAAACCGATACTCATGAGGTCAGATTTTTCTCGGCGGGAAACATCCATCAGGGCGACGAGGTCAAAAATGAAGTTATCCTCTTTGCCATCGACAAGGAATCTCTGCGGGAGCATGTAGAAATGCTGGAACAGGCGGGCGTGACTCCTATCGCGATTGATACGGTCCCCTGCGCACTGTTCAGGTCTCTGCACAGGTCTCTGCGGAGGACGGCCGACCAGGAAAAGGCGAATGTCTTTGTTGACGTGGGCTCCAGCCATACAACAGTAATAATCGGCAGAGCAGGCGAAATAATTTTTGCCAAACAGATAGACATTGCAGGCGAACAGATAAACCGGCAGGTCGCATCGAGGCTCGGCATTGGTTTCGAAGAGGCGGTGCATTTGAGAAGCAAACTTCGAGATAAAGCGCAGGCAGGCGAAATCGAACCTGCGCTGCAGCAGACGGTAATTGACAGTATGAATCTGGTTATCGACGAACTGGCAAGAGAGATATCGCTGTGTTTCAGATACTACGCGGTAACATTCCGGGGACAAAGGCCCAGCCAGGTCGTTTTTGCCGGCGGCGAAGCTTATGAACAAACGCTAATAGACGCCCTGAAACGGCACTTGGGTGTTGAGATAGAAGTAACCGGACCTTTGAGAGGTTTTGACCTTTCAAAGGTTGAATTTCCGGCGGACAAGAGAGGGATGCTCTGTGAGTGGGCAGTTGCAACCGGGCTTTGCCTTAAGGGTATGGATATAGTTGAACAGGGTAATGCTTATGAAGGAAATTGATTTTCTTCCAGAATGGTATAAGCAGGGACGTTTGCAGCAGAGAAAACACCGCGAATTTTATATTGCGCTGGGCCTTATAGTTTTTATTATGGCGGTATGGAGCATTTTTGCCAACGGCAGAGTTGCGATAGTAAAGGCAAGGAATACAACGCTTCGAAATACCAAGCTTATCCAGGAGCGAAGCGAGGCTGAATACTGCAAGGCTGACGGCGAATGCCGGGCGCTGAAGTCGAGATACAAGATGCTTGGGGCGGTTAAATCTCATATAGTCATCTCTAATGTAATTGCCGAACTTACACATTTGCTTGACAACAATATTATTCTGAAAAAACTGGAAATAAAAGCAGAACCGATTCCTGAACAGGACATGAAGACAGGAATAAAAGTGGTTTCTGCAGCCGGCGGGCGGTCGACGTTACCTGAAAAAAGGAGCAGATTTAAAATAACACTTACAGGCCTGGCTGCCGACGCCGCACAGGTTGCCGGAATAATTAACAAACTCGAACAATCGGATTATTTCTTTCAGATTGTTCCCGGCTTTTCAAGAAATACGACGGCAGGCCAATACCAGGCCTGCGAATTCGAGATAACCTGCTATCTGGTCAATTACAAACCGGCGAACCAGCCGGAGGCGGGCAAGTTAAACTAATGCGGATGATGGAAGGAAAACAATTTGTTATGTCAGTTGCGGTTGTGGCTCTTGCGGTAGCTTTTATATTTTTTCAGTATGTGCCGCTGGACAATAAAGCCAGAAGCCTCAAAGCTGCCAATGCAAAGCTTCTTGTTGAGAATACCACGGCAAGCGTTCGCCAGGAGGTTCTGCCGCAGATGTACAAAGAGATAGAAGAGATAAAAGGACGTGTCGGCGATTTTGATGCAGAGATTCCCGTCGGCAGGTCGCACGGGCTATTTCTTCAGAACCTTACATCGGTAATGCAGAAGCAGGGCCTTAGCGAGCTTGCAGTTCAGCCCGGTACGGAGACGGAGACCGACGATTTGTCCCGGATACCTGTGAATATCCGGTGCAAAGGCAGGCTTATACAGATTTTCAAATTTTTCAAGGCATTGGAGAGTTTCGAAAGGATTATTCAGATAGAAGAAGTCGCACTGGCGGCCAATGAAAAATTTGACGGTAATGTTACCATGCAGGCGAAGGTGAATATATTTTACAGGACGAATTAAGTGAAACAAACAGTACAAAAAGGCAGTGACAGGCAGAAAGCCGCGGCGGCGAATATCGCAGTCCAGCGAAGAAAACTGGCAGTGGCGGGTATTTTGTTTTTTGTCATGGCCGTTTTGTGGGTGAAAGTCTTTGTGAGCAAAAGCGGGCCGAAAGCAGCCCAGGCAGTTGGTGATGCAAATACGGCCGGTGTCATTGCCGCGGCGGCGGCGAAAGTAATTTATACCGAACTGCCAGTAGTTGCCGGCAGGCATGATGTCCTTGCAAATGATTTTTTCAGTGCCCTGGACTTCAGGGGATTCAGAAAGCAGGGCGAAACCGCAGCGGCCAGCGAAGTGAGCATGTCAAGTTCGCCGGACCAGCGGCTTTCAGGCGATTTGGCGGCAGCGGTGGAAGAACTGGAACTTACCGCAATTGTAAATGACAAAAAAAAACCGCAGGCATTTATCGGAGACAGGCTTCTTGAAAAGGGACAAAGCTTCAGATTTATGTTTCACGACCAGACTTACGTTTTCAAGGTTGTAAACATCCTGGAAAACGGGGTTGAACTTGAATGTAACGGTATAACTATTACCAAAAAAATTCCCGAGCTTCTTTTTAAGACTGAATGATGAAGGAAGAAAAAAATGAGACGTGAAAAAATAAAAGTGAGAAATGGAAATCTTTTACTGCTGTGTGTAATTGTGATAATCATGACGGCATCCACAGCGACAGGCCGGGTGGAGCCGAATCAGGCAGAGAGCAATGAACCCGTTCTTCTCGACCAGGCCGACAGCGGCATTGCGATTGAGTACCGCAATCAGTCTGTGACCGAAGATTCCTTTCTCGACCAGCCGGTGCAGTGCATCAATTTCAGAAAAGATATGTCGATAAGGGATGCGCTTCGTTTTCTTGCCGCCAAATATCACAGGAACATAATTCCGTCCCCGCGAGTCGAAGGAAAACTGAATGTAACGAGCCTGTACGAAGTTACTTTCCAGGAGGCGCTCGATGCAATACTCGGCAACGACTATCGTTATAAATCAAGCGGAGGTTTTATCAGGGTTTACTCAGCCGACGAATATGTGAAACTGGCCAAGAATATTGAGAATATGACCAGCAGGATTTTTGAGCTTTATTATGTCAACGCGGCCGAAGTCAAGGCTCTCATAGTGCCCGCCATGAGCGAGCTCGGCAAGATTTCATCGACTACTGCCGCAGCGGTGGATACTGAAGCAGGCAAAGGCGGTGATACATTCAGCATGAGGGACAAGATAGTTGTTTACGATTTTCCCGAAAGATTAGACAGAATTGCAGAAATAATCAAGGCGGTGGACGTAGCGCCGCAGCAGATTCTGATTGAGGTAACGGTTCTCAAGGCAACGCTCACCGAGTCAACGAAGTTCGGCATAGAATGGAACAGTTTCAAAGGCTTTAACGTCGATAAGTTTGACAACCATATAGCGATAGGTCTGCCCGCCGCAGCCGCTGACATACCAGCGGGCACCGGCCTTAATGTCGGCATTCATCACAGCTGGATTGTTGCGAATATTACCGCTCTTGAGGATGTGTCTGATGTGACGGTACTGGCCAACCCGAAGATTATGGCACTGAACAAACAGGCCGGTTATATAAACATCGGCGACCAGACCGGTTATACTGAAAGCACAACACAAACTTCAACCGGCACAACAACATCGATAGCGTTTCTCGACAGCGGTACAGTTTTGAGGTTCAGGCCCTTTATATGCGACAACGGATACGTTCGTATGGAGATTAACCCCGAAGAGAGTACCGCTACTACTACAACACTGGGAACTACTGCTGTTATACCATCAAAAACCATTACGCAGGTCAAGACCAACATAATGGTAAAGGACGGCAGAACTATTATTATCGGCGGCCTGTTCAAAGAAAACCTTACAAATACCGATTCGCAGATACCGGTTTTAGGCGATATACCTATTCTCGGTATAGTCTTCAAGAAAACCAAGAACGTCAACGTCCGCAACGAACTTATTATCCTGATAACGCCGCATATTATTGGTAAGCCAGAGGAACTGGCTGCTGAATCAGAAGAGAGGAAAAATGATATAAGCAGGATTGTAAGCGGTTCGAGAAAAAGGATAAGCTCGATTTCAAGAGTGCGCCTTTATGAAGACTCCTATGCAAAAGCCATTAACTATTATGCTGATAAGGAATACGACAAGGCCCTGGCCGAGCTGAACTGGATAATAGGTTACAGACCAAATGCTGTTGAGGCAGTCCAGCTTAAGGAGAGAATCCTCTCCGAAGTCCGGCCGGACAAATATCGCGCACTTGAACGTATTATGTATGACCAGATTCAAAAAGAGCAGAATGCCGTATGGATACGAAGGTAAGGAGCGTTTTTATGTGCAAAGCAGAAAAAATTCGAACAGCAGCCATTATTTTGAGCCTTGTTATTTTTGCCGGCTGTCAGACTACGTATAAAGAAGACAAGCAGCAGATGAAGGCGAAATGGCAGAAAGATACTTCCCGGATAAAACTTTCAGCAGCGAAAGACCAGTTTGAGGCAGGCCAGTATGAACAGGCCGAGGCTGTTGCTAAAGAGTGTATTGCAGCAGGTTTGAATCTTTCGGATGCTCATCTGCTGCTCGGCAAAGCCAAGCTTGTTGAGGGAAATTTCAGCGAGGCAAAAAGCAATTTTCAGACTTATCTGCGTCTTGAAAGCAAAAGCGCCGAAGGCTGGTTCCTGCTTGCTATGGCTTGTGAGCGCCTTGACGATAAAGCTTCCGCACTTAACTGGTATCTAAAAGCCATCGAGCTTTCGCCGGGAAACGCCGATTACATCATAGCGCTCGGCAGAATGTATGTTTCACAAGGTGATTTTGTCTCGGCCGAGAATCTTTATAAGGGAAAAATCGCGACCAGTGCCGGCAGCGTTGATTTAAAAATTGCGGCAGCCCAGATGTATCTTGCATGGGGGCAGAACGATAAAGCGGTCCAGCTCTACGAGCAGGCACAGATGACTATGCCAGACAACGCTGAACTGCTTGAAGCCCTCGGCTCATGTTATATTCTGGCGGGCAACTGGGCCAAGGCCGGCGACGCTCACAAACAGCTGTATCAGCAATGTACCGACAATACGGTCAAGAAGGGATATCTGAAAATTATGGCCCTTTGTGCGACCAACGCCGGCGATTACAGTTCCGCGATGAAATATTATTCTACGCTTACATCTGGGGACAAAGATAATGCCTGGCTTTGGGTTTCGATGGGTCAGGCGGCCCTCGGTGCCGATTTGCCCAGACAGGCGCTTATATGCAGCAAGAAAGCAATTGCATTGAAGAACGATATGCTGGAAGCGTATTTGCTGAGCGGCTCAGCCAATTACAAAAGCGGAAATTACAGACAGGCAATTGATGATTTTCAAAAAGCTGTTTCAAATAACAGCCATGCACATTTTGCCTGGCTTATGACGGCAAGATGTTATGAAAAGATGGGTAACGCCGAGCAGGCGAAAGCCGCCTATGAAAAGGCCGCAAAGTTTGGCACCGACAATGAACTGCAAAAACTTCTTGTAAAATCGAATCAGGAGAGCTGACCGTGTTTGTCAAACGTTACATTTTACCGATTCAGCTGGTATTGATTTGCTCGCTGCTTATTGCTGCCGTGCCGTTTGGCGGTACAAATCTGTACGAAATACTGGCCTGTCTGGCTGCTTTGGGTGTTACGGGATGGATGGTGTGGTATTTGTTTATGGAAGGAAAGGCGATTAGCGTTCAGGCTGAAAGTCTTAAGAACGACTACAAAAACCAGCGAGATAAGGCTTCGCAGTGCAGTAAGGAAACAAAAGATTTGCGGCTGCAGGTTCAGCTTTTAAAAAGACAGAAGCACAATACCGAAGCAATTATTTACAGCATATCCGATGCCGTGATTGTTACCGATGCAAATGACAGACTGCTTATGGCCAACGAGCCGGCGGGGGAATTTTTCGGTTTTGACGTTAAAGAAATAGTGCTGAAGCCCCTTGAAGAGCTGGTGGCGAAAAAGGAACTTGTAAAACTTATCGCAAACAGCAGAACCACCAGGATGCGGCATGTAAGACACGAACTTCAGTTTGGAACCGGAAACGATATTCATACTTATGACTGCATTATTTCGTGCATTTTTGATGAAGACGAGCAGGTCTGCGGGGTGGTTGCTGTTCTGCACGATATTACCCGCGAAAAAGAAATATCGCAGATGAAGAACGAGTTTGTGAGTCATGTTTCGCATGAGCTTAAAACGCCGCTTGCGTCGATTACCGCATATTCCGAAATGCTTGTTGACGGCGAAGCGGCGGACGACAAAACCAGGAAGGAGTTTTACGCAATCATTCAGAGCCAGGCGCAGAGGCTGAATCGTCTTATAGAGGACATTCTGAACATATCGCGAATTGAATCCGGCCTTATAAAGGTCAAGAAAGAGCATGTAAGTACGGCTCTCATTGTCCGCGATGCGGTGCAGATGATTAAAAGCTATGCCGCTGAAAAAGAGATTACGGTGGAAGACCAGACCGCGATTGTCTTCGACCAGGTCAATGCCGATAAGGACATGGTTTCACAGGTGGTAATTAACCTTTTAAGCAATGCGGTCAAATACACGCCCAACGGCGGAAAAGTAACCGTAAACAGTGAGGTTGACGAATCGCAGCAGGTCGTCAGGGTAACCATAACCGATACGGGGGTTGGTATTCCTGCCGAAGAGCTGCCCCGCATATTCGATAAATTCTACAGAGTCAAGGCAAACAATAAATGTGCAAAGGGAACGGGACTGGGACTTAATCTGGTAAAGCAGATTGTGGAAAAAGTACATCAGGGCCGGGTCTTTGTAACAAGCGAAGTCGGAAAGGGAAGCAGTTTCGGATTCGAACTGCCATTGATAGCAGCGGGAAAATCTCTTGTAAAATAATCCATGTTTTAAGGGATGAACAAATGGAAAATAAAAAGGTGCTTGTAGCCGATGATGAAGTTCACATAGTCCAGGTAGTGGCGATGAAACTTCGCAACAACGGTTTTGAGGTTGTGACCGCAGATAATGGTTCGGATGCATATAAAATCTGCTGCGAGGAAAAACCGGACATTATAGTGACTGACTATCAGATGCCCGGCCTGACGGGGATTGAACTGATAGAAAAGATTCGCGGGACACCCGGATTTGAAAATGTTCCCGTTATAATGCTCACGGCAAGAGGCTTTGCGGTAGATGACGAACAGAAGGAAAAACTCAACATCGCCGAATGCCTCAGCAAGCCCTTCAGTCCGAAGGAGCTCTTAAGTCATGTTGAAAGCGTATTACAAAGTTCCACAGTAAGTTAAAAAAAAGGATGGACAACCGTGTTAAAAACAACAGGTAATCGGTTAAGTGCTACACAATCCAAACTTCTGAAGGATTTTGGACATGATGTTGCCGCCTTTGGCGCCAATCTTATTGTTTATGACTCGCAGCTTAATCTGCTATTCAATTTTGACAGCGGTAAATTCATAAGTGATTATGAATCGGCAGCGGGCTGCGCAAAACATGTTCTGGATTCCGGGTCGGACCGGATAGAAATCTTCGGCAAATTCGAGCAGGTACTTTGCGTAAATCTTGCGGTTTCAGGTAAAGCAGATGCCGTTCTTGTACTCGATTGCAGTCAGCCGATACAAACCGGCATCGATAATGCCCAGATAAACATTTCAAAGTATATGCAGCAGCTTCTGAAAATGTTCGCAGCTGCCTTTGGCGAAACTCATAAACATCAGCAGCAGATGGAACTGGTCAGCAATGAGCTGTCGCAGACTTATGAAGAGCTTATGCTGCTGTATAAGATGAGCACCAATATGAAGGTAACACAGTCCGACTCGAATTATCTTCAGATGGCATGCGATAACCTAACCGAGCTTGTGAATGTTGAAGGCATCGCAATTTTCCTTGAAAAGCGAATCAGCGACACGAAAAAACTTGTTCTTGCCGCAGGTACGGGTCTTATTGCCATCGACCATAAGCACTCTAATATGCATGAGATTCTTTTTGAAAGGCTTCTTGCAGAACTGCAGACCGGTTCCGATGCCCTGCTTGACAGCGAAGTTGATGCGCCGTTCAGGTACGAATGGTTCGGCAGAGTAAGGAACATAATAGCAGTGCCGCTCGGCGGCAAAGACAAGATTATCGGCATGATGGTTGCCACCAACAGACTTGACAAGGCCGATTTTGACAGTATCGATGTAAAACTTTTTAATTCAGTTGCACACGAATGTGCGGTTTTTATCGAGAACGAAAGTCTGTTTCGTGAACTCAAGGAGCTTTTGATAGGCTCATTAAAGGCTCTTACAAATAGTATAGATGCCAAAGACCAGTATACCAGAGGTCATTCAGAACGGGTGGCGTTAATTTCGAAATGGATAGCTGAGCACTATGCCCAGATGACCGGTGAGATGACAACGGATGAAATACAGAAAATTTATCTTGCAGGGCTGCTGCACGATATCGGCAAGATAGGCATACCCGAATCGGTATTGGGAAAGCAGGGCAAACTCACCGACGCCGAATTCGACCAGATGAAAGCTCATCCTGCGATAGGGGCCGGCATACTATCGGAAATACGCCAGATGGTTGACGTGGTCCCGGGCGTACTGTGTCATCATGAATGGTATAACGGCAAAGGTTATCCGAAAGGCCTTGCCGGTGATGATATTCCTCTTGCCGGCAAGATTGTGATGATAGCCGACTCCTTTGATGCAATGACTTCCAAAAGGACTTACAGGGATGCTTTGGGAGTTGATTCTGCGATAAGTGAAATAGAAAAGGGCCTCGGAGGTCAGTTTGACCCTGAGATAGGTTCAATATTCATTAACAGCGATATCAATAAGCTGTGGGAAATAATGCAGGGCGGCAAAGTTGAAAGTTACTCCAGCGACAATTTCAGCGAATACGGCACTATCGCGATAGGAGCACTTTTGAGATGAAGATAAGTCATCAGGACTATAACAATGTTACAGTTGTTGAACTCCACGGCGAGTTTGTGGAGGAATACGGAAAGATATTTCAGGATGCGATGACCGAACTTGTCAGAAAACCGATAGCCGGCATTGTTCTTGATATGAGCAAGGTGCCCTTTATCGACAGCAGCGGCCTTGGAATGCTGCTGTGGCTGAGGGATTTTTGTCATGAAAACAAGAACCAGCTTAAACTTGCAGGCCTTGACGATAATATTAAAAAGATTCTCGAAATCACACGGCTTGACGGCAAACTGGACCGTTATGAAGAATTAAGTGAAGCGGTTAAAAGCTTTACATAAAAGAACAGGTTCATGATATGAAGGAAAAAACATCGGCAAAACTTCAGCTTGGCGAAATACTCCTGCAGAAAGGCATTATTACGGCCGAGCAGATAGATGAGGTGCTTACACGCCAGAGCAGCGGCGGCCATCAGAAACTTTTAGGCGAGCTGCTGGTTGAAAAAGGCTACTGTTCCGAGAATGATATTTCCTCAGCTCTTGCAGAGGCGTATGGTGTTCCTTACGCGCAAATAAGCCCGAAGATTTGTGACCCGAATATTATTGAGATTCTGCCGCGGGACTTTCTCGAAGAACACTGTGTTCTGCCTCTGTTCAAAGTCGGCGAAGTTCTGACCGTTGCGGTAAGCGAGCCTACTAACGTATTTTTGATTGACGAAATCATAAGACTCAGCGGCTGCGCTGTCCAGGTAGTCTGTGCGACCGCAAAGGATATTCAGGCGACACTTCAGGCATATATGCCGGCCTCCAATGTATTTGTCATCGACGATATAATTGACGAGACGGGCCTTGATGAGTTTACACTTATTGAGAATGTTTCGGAGGACATAGCCAATCTTGAAGAGGTTGCGGGCCAGTCGCCTGTTGTAAAGCTTGTTAATTATCTTATCTATAATGCCGTGCATGAAAACGCCAGCGATATTCATGTAGAGCCGGACAATAAAAAACTTCGCGTAAGATACCGTGTCGACGGCAGATTATATGAGAAAATCCGGCCTCCTTACCAGATGCTCGCAGCGATAGTTTCGCGTATCAAGATTATGGCCGAGCTTGATATAGCCCAGCGCAGAATGCCGCAGGACGGCGGAATACATGTTATGGTTGACGGCCGGCCGATAGATTTGAGAGTTTCGGTAATGCCCGGCAGTTTCGGCGAAAAGGTTGTTGTAAGAATCCTTGACGCCAAACGGGTTTTATTTAATCTTGAAACACTGGGTTTCAGTTATGACAATCTCAATCTGCTCAAGGAAAAAATTCGTACTCCTAACGGCATTATTCTTATTACAGGTCCGACGAGTTCGGGTAAAAATACGACGCTTTACGCGGCGATTTCGGAACTGAATAGTGAAGAGGTGAATATATGCACTGTCGAGGACCCCGTTGAAGCGAATGTATCCGGCGTTAATCAGTTCGGGGTCAATGAAATGACCGGTTTCACGTTTGTCTCTGCACTGAGGAGTCTTCTTCGTCAGGACCCGGACATTCTGATGATTGGCGAAGTCCGCGACCAGGAAACGGCAAACATCGCTGTACAGGCCGCTCTTACAGGCCATCTGGTGCTTTCGACATTGCATACCAACGACGCCGCAAGTGCTGTTACCAGACTTATCGACCTCGGCATTGCGCCGTATCTTGTGGGGGCCTCTCTTGTCGCAGTTCTTGCTCAAAGATTAGTGCGAAAAATCTGTTCCAACTGCAAAGAGGAATACGAACCGTCTGTATCAGTCAGGAAAATAATGGAAAAAGCCATGAATGTTCCTGTGACAAAGTTTTATCGGGGTATAGGCTGTAAAAAATGCAGGAATACGGGATATCTGGGCCGAGTTGCCATACATGAGTTATTTGTTACGACTCCGGAAATTCAGGAATTGATAACTTCAAATACAAGCATCAGAAAAATAAGAGAAATTGCAATCAAGAACGGAATGACATCTCTGCGTCTTGATGGTCTGAATAAAGTCAAAGCCGGCATAACAACGGTTGATGAAGTTCTGCGGGTAGCGGCATGTGAAGAATAGAACCTTTTGTTTTTTGAGGATGAAAAATGGCTGGATTACTTGATACGCTGCTTTCGGGGAAACCTGTATTGTCGCTGTCCCAAATTATGCCTTTTTCGAGAGTCAAACAGTCGGACCTGTTATTTTTCACAAGCCAGTTATCTGTGATGCTGTCAAGCGGCGTTGTTCTCAGTGACGCCGTTGAAGCTATTACAGTCCATATGAAACCCAGCACGTTTCAGAGCATACTCTTTGAGGTGTCCGATAAACTTCAGAGCGGTGAAAGCTTTTCAATTGCGCTTTCAGCCTTTCCGAAGGTTTTTACCCCGATGTTTGTCAGCGTAGTCGAAGCTTCGGAAGCTTCCGGTCGAATGCCGGAAATGCTCGAAGTGCTCCAGAAATATATCGAGAATGAAGTGGAGACCAAAAAGCAGATTAAAGGCGCACTGGTTTATCCGTCAATCATAATGATTATGGCCATTGTCGCGACTACCACGCTTTTGTTTTTTGTTCTGCCGAAGTTTACAAGGATTTATCAGTTGAGAGGCAAGGCCCTGCCGAAACTTACACAGATTCTTGTGGATTTAAGCAAATTGGTAAGCGATTTTAAATCAGCTTCCCTGCTGTTAATTGTTCTGGCGGCTTTTTTAGGTGCGATTTTTTATGCCGTCAATACACCCTGGGGCAAAAGAACTCTCGACTGGCTGAAAATTCATATACCTGTGCTGGGCACAATGTTTGTTGACTCCATAATGGCCAGAAGCACCAGGATAATGACTACGATGCTCACCACCGGCGTGACACTTCTTGAAACGCTGCATGTTGTCAGAAGTACCTGTGACAACGAGTATTTTGACAAGTTCTGGTCTGAGACCTGCAGCAGGGTGGAAGCAGGTTTCCAGTTCTCGGAAGCTATGAGTCTTGCTTCATATAGCGAACTTGTTCCGCCTGCAATCATACAGATGATTCGGGCCGGAGAAAAGGGCGGGACTCTCGGTTCTGTATGCGGAAAGGTCAGCGACTATTACGATAAGAAACTCAAGGCCTCCGTCAAACTTGTAACCACCATGGTTGAACCTTTGATGATAATAATAATGGGTTGTATCATAGGTACTATCGCAGTGGCCCTTTTGCTTCCGATATTCAGGATTTCCACGCTTGTCGGGCGTTAACCGGGCAGCCGTTTAACGCTTTTTGTAAGTCTATTTAACAAAAAGGCTTATGGTATCAAGTCTGTTTTTGGTCACATCTATTGTTTCCTCTTTTTATCGGCAAAATAAAACTTATTGCAAATATTGGTTTTATTATTATAATCGCCTGATTCGACATAATGAATGTTTCGGGTAAATAAAACCATTTATTGAAAGGTAGTATTGGTAGATGATAACGAAGGAAAAAAAGGCGAAGGTAATCAGTGAGAACAAGACTTCTGAAAAGGACACCGGCTCAACGGAGGTTCAGATTGCCATTCTTACATCAAGAATCAACGGTCTGACTGAGCATTTCAAGACTCATCCCAAAGACCATTCTTCGAGACGGGGCTTGTTGAAGATGGTCGGCAACAGGTCGGCCCTGCTTAAGTACATCAGCAAAAGGGACATAAAACGATACAGAGAAGTTATCAATCGTCTTGGACTCCGCAAATAAACGAATATTAAAGATTGAACGTTTGTGAAATCGCCTCTGGCGAAATTATTTAAGTCTTCAATTTTCAATATTTAATTTTAAATTCTATTGAGGTAAGTAATGACTGGTATTTTTAGAGTTGAAAAACAGATTGGCCAGAATACTCTCATTCTGGAAACCGGAAAGATTGCTAAGCAGGCTGACGCAGCTGTTGTTGTAACTTATGGCGAAACGATGATACTTGCAGCGATAACTTCAGCACCGCCGGCAGACAAGGACATTGACTATTTTCCGTTAACCATTGAATACCGTGAAAAATTGTCTGCTGCGGGCAAGTTTCCCGGCGGTTTTATGAAAAGGGAGGGCAGACCCAGCACAAAGGAAATTCTGACCGCCAGACGGATTGACAGACCGTTGCGGCCGCTTTTTCCTGACGGGTACTTCAATGAGGTTCAGGTTGTGGTTTCCGTCATCAGTGCGGACCAGCAGAATGACCCCGATATTCTTGCGATGGTTGGCGCAAGTGCTGCTCTTTCCATCAGCAAGGTGCCGTTCGAAGGCCCCATCGGCGCTGTCAGATTAAGCAGAGTGGATGGGGAATTTGTGGTTAACCCCGCGCATGACCAGCGGGACAAAAGCGATTTCAACCTCGTTCTGGCAGGCAGACGCGACGCCATAAATATGATAGAGATTGATGCGAAGCAGGTTCCTGAGGATGTTGTGGCGCAAGGTATTGAGTTGGCGCATCAGTCGATAAAGGAAGTCTGCGATTTGATTAATGAGCTGGTTGCGAAGTGCGGCCGGCAAAAAGAAGTGCCCACGATAGAATGGGACCAGCAGCTTGCCGACGAAATTGCCGGTAAGTGCTCGAATGATTTTGTGCAGGCGTTCGGAATTAAATCCAAATCTGAAAGAAATGAAGCTGTCAAGGCAGTTGTTGAAAAGGCCCAGGAGCTTTATTGCGTGCCGGCCAAAGGTGCCGAGCAGGCCCGCTGTTCGAAAAATCTTTTCAACAGGATTATTTATAAGACGCAAAGAACAATAATAAGACAAATGATACTTGACGGCAAACGGCTCGACGGCAGGGGGTATAAGGATATAAGACCTGTAACGTGCGAAGTGGGTTTACTGCCGCGTTCTCACGGCTCTGCGCTTTTTACAAGAGGCGAGACGCAGGCCCTTATTTCGGTCACGCTCGGCACCAGCAGAGATGAGCAGATAGTTGATGGTCTTATGGAGGAGTACGGCCAGAAATTTATGCTGCATTATAATTTTCCGCCGTACAGCGTCGGCGAGGTAAAGCCGATTCGCGGGCCCGGCAGAAGAGAAATCGGCCACGGCGCTTTGGCTGAGAAGGCTCTTGAACAGATAAGACCTAACATTGACAATTTTGCGTATACAATCAAGATTGTCACGGACATAACCGAGTCCAACGGCTCCAGTTCAATGGCATCAATTTGCGGCGGAACGCTCGCTCTTATGGATGCTGGTGTTCCTATCGATAAGCCCGTAGCAGGCATATCAGTCGGTATGGTAAATGAAGGCGATAAATACGTTCTGCTTACGGATATAATAGGCGATGAAGACCATTTTGGCGATATGGACTTCAAGGTTGCAGGAACGATGACCGGCATAACGGCTGCTCAGCTTGATATAAAAGCCGCATCTTTGCCGCACGACATTTTGGTCGAGGCCCTTGAAACGGCCAGGCAGGCCCGCCTGAAGCTGCTCGACATAATGAGTCAGACAATAAGCACCCCGCGGCCGCAGCTGAGCAAATATGCTCCCAAGCTGATAAGTATAGAGATTGACCCTGAACTTATCGGCAAAATCATCGGGCCGGGTGGCAAGGTTATTAAGAGCATCCAGGAAAAGACAGGCACCAAGATTGAGATAGAAGAGGACGGCACTGTTTATATAAGCTGTGTTGGCGGCGACGGCCATCTGGAGGCCAAGAAAATTATACAGGCTATGACCGAACCGCCGACCGTCGGCCGCGTCTATCCGAACGCAAAAGTTGTTTCCGTTAAGGACTTTGGCGCCTTTGTGGAGATTCTGCCGGGCGTCGAAGGCCTTTGTCATATAAGCGAGCTTGGCGATGGTTTCGTCAAGAATGTCGAAAATATCTGTAAAGTTGGAGATGAAATCCCTGTAAAGCTTCTTGCGATTGACGACCAGGGCCGGTTCAAATTGTCGCGAAAGGCGGCCTTGGCTCAGTTAAAGGCTGATGCTGAAGCGGCAAAATAGTTCTAACCGGCGTAAGGAGATATTTTATTGTCCCCTCTGCTGACGGGTGTTGTTGCAGGTTTGCTTATTGGGCTGGTTTCAGCAGCCGTCGGCTGTTATTTTTATAATCACAGAAAAAATCTCAAATTCCGTGCCGGTAAACAGTCGGAACTTGAAGAACTTAGCCGCCTGACCGGCGGTCTTGCTCACGAAATAAAAAATCCGCTTTCTATCATCAAGATCAATCTTAAACTTGTAAGCGAAGACCTGACCGGCCGAGATGAAAACACCATAAGGGCCGCAAAGAAAATCGCGGTGGTACAGAAGGAAACCCAGCGCCTTGAGCAGATTCTTGATGATTTCCTTGCGTTTATTAAAAAGACCGAACTGCATTTGTCACGCGTTGATATAAATGAGGTAGTGTCCGATATGATTGATTTTTATTCGCCGCAGGCTTCCAGTCGTTCGATTACCGTCCGCAGCAGTCCGGCCGGTGAATCTTTGATTTGCAAAGCGGACGCCGATTCGTTAAAACAGGTCCTGCTTAATCTTTTTATAAACGCCCAGCAGGCAATGCCGAACGGCGGCGAGCTTATGCTCAGAACGCAAAAAAACGGCAAAAATGCGGTGATTATTGTCAGCGATACCGGCAGGGGAATTGAGCCGGAAAATATGGACAAAATTTTTAACGCTTATTATTCAACCAGGCCCGGCGGAAGCGGCCTGGGACTTTCGACCTCCAAGAAAATAATCGAAGCGCACAACGGCTCGATAAGGATTGACAGTCTGCCGGGCAAAGGAACGTCCTTTACTATCCAGCTGCCGTTGGAGAATGGATAATATGATTGAAAAACCTGCAATTCTGGTTATTGATGACGAGACCGGACACGCTGATGTCGTGGCCGAGGCGCTTCGTCAGACCGGCGCAGATACCCTGGCTGTTTATAATGCCAGAAATGCGATTGAGCTGCTCGAAAGCAGGTTCTTTGATGTCGTTGTAACTGATTTGAATCTTAATGACGATAAAATCAACGGCATTGACATTTTAAAGGCGGCAAAGCGGCACGATCCCTACAGTCAGGTGATTCTCATTACCGCTTACGCAACAATCGATACCTGTAAAGAAGCGATTCGCGCAGGCGCTTTTGATTATCTGGTAAAGCCGATAGACATCGACCATCTCCGCGCAATGGCTGAAAAGGCGATGAAAAAGTTGTCGGTGGTTTCTGCCGCCGCGCTGGACAAAAACGGTTTTAATTTTGAAGGTGTTATAGGCAAAAGTCCTGCGATGCAGTCGGTCTTTGCGGTTCTTCGCCGGGTCGCGCCGACAAATATAACGGTCCTTATTGAGGGTGAAAGCGGCACCGGCAAGGAGCTGCTCGCCCAGGCGATTCATAACAATTCGCTGCGGCGTAAAAATGCATTTAAACCGTTGAACTGTGCCGGCCTTACCGAATCGCTGCTCGAAAGCGAGTTGTTCGGCCATGCGAAAGGCGCGTTTACCGGTGCGACAGAAGCACGAAAGGGACTGTTCGAAGTTGCCGACAAAGGCACGTTGTTTCTCGACGAAATAGGCGATATGCCTCTTGCGATGCAGGCAAAACTTCTGCGAGTGCTTGAAGATGGCATTGTTGTGCCGGTCGGCTCGAATAAATCAACTGTTGTTGATGTCCGTGTCATCAGCGCAACAAACCACGACCTTACGAAACTTGTTGAGGAAAACAAATTCCGGCAGGACCTTTATTTTAGAATCAAAGGCGTTAGCGTTACAGTTCCGCCGCTGCGAAGCAGACCCGAAGATATTCCTGAACTTGCCGATTTTTTCCTTTCCCAGTCCGCCCTTGAACTGGGCAGGGGTAAAAAGACAATTTCTGAAAAGGCACTCGATATATTAAAAAATTATAGCTGGCCGGGCAATATAAGACAGCTGCGAAACTACATCAGGACGATGGTTGTTATGAGCGACTCTGTCACTCTCGATGTCGCCGATATTCCGCCCGAAATTTATCAGGTAAGACAGTTATCCGGACAGGTAAAAGGCGGCGTTTCGCTTAACGACCTTGAAAGGCAGGCGATTATCGATACGCTGGCGAAAGTTCAGAACAACCGCGAGAAAGCCGCAAAGCTCCTCGGCATCGGGGAAAGAACCCTTTATCGGAAGATAAAGGAGTATAATATTCAATAATTAGAGGAATTTTTTAACCTTTAATTAGCTGCAATATGTTTTATTTCTTGACAACGAAGGTCATTTTTCTGATAATGGTATCCGAATGAACATAATATATACTGCCCATTTGAGATTTCGGTTAAAGATAAGAAATATACCGTTTCCTCTGCCTAAAAAAATTTTTAAAGAGGCAAAGGAGCATTACTACGATAATTTAACCGGCCATTATGTGGCAGTTCATAAAATCAAATTCAATAATAAAATAAGGGAGTTCGCCCTATCGTATGATAAAAAGGAAGATGCAATAGAAATAATCACAATTCACCCTATAAAGGCTTATCAGAAAATAAGCCGAGTAAACTCTGGAAGGTGGCAAAAAATATGAGTAAGAAATCTTTAATAAATTATGATTATGAATCAGATGTCCTTTATATTGCAGCCAAAAAGAAAGCTGTGGAAGAAGAATTCATAGAGATTGCTCCGGGCATAAATGTGGAGCTTGACGACAGAGGTCAGGTGATTGGCATAGAAATCCTGAACGCCTCAAAATGCTTAAAGCCCATCGCTAAGCCTTTGTATAGACATATGCAAACGGGTTAGAAAGGCAGGCGATTATCGATACGCTGGCGAAAGTTCAGAACAACCGCGAAAAAGCCGCAAAGCTCCTCGGCATTGGTGAAAGGACCCTTTATCGGAAGATAAAGGAGTATAATATTTATCCGCCGGAGGCGTGATTCAGTAAACAACTGCTATAATTCGATAACATTAAGAGTTTTTTAACTTATGGAGGATTAAAAATGTTTAAGAACAAATTAATTCCGGGTATCTCTCTTATCTGTATCAGTTTAATTGTAATTATGTATGGTTCATCGGTTACATTTGGTTCGAGCGTTTCTTCGCTTATTAAAGACCTTGGAAGTTGGGATAAAAAAGTAGCTAAAGAAGCCTCAGAAAAACTTAGTAAAAGAGGTAAATCGGTAGTCCCAGAGTTGATTAATGCAATGGATAATAAAGACCGTAGAAAATATGCCACAAGAACATTGAGGGAAATAGGCCAAGATGCTTCTGATGCAATACCCGCCTTAATAAAGGCGGCCAGCGACTCAGATGAAGATACTCGGGCGTATGCAGTGGAAGCGTTGGGGAAAATGGTTTCACAGGCGGAACAGGTATTGCCGTGTTTGGAAAAAGCTTTAAATGACAAAAGCAGCGATGTTAAAGCAAAAGCTATCAAATCATTAAATTTCCTTAAAACTTATCCGGATGAAGTCAAAAGACAAAAAGAATTGGCCGAGCAGAAAGAACTAAAAAAGCAGGATGATGCCAGGAAGCAGAAGGAATTGGCTGAGCAAGAAGAGCAAAAAAAACAAGCTGAAATAAAAAAACAGCAGGAAGAAATAAGAAAACAGAAAGAATTAGCTGAGCAAGGGAATGCGGCAGCTCAATATTCACTTGGCCTTATGTACTATGATGGAAAGGGTGTTTTGCGGGACTATAACGAAGCTGTGAAATGGTTTACAAAGGCCGCGGAACAAGGGCATGCAGACAGCCAATTCTTTCTTGGTCAAATGTACTATGATGGAAAGGGTGTTTTGGAGAGCGAAGATGAGGCGGTGAAATGGCTGACAAAGGCCGCTGAACAAGGCCATAAAGATGCTCAAGCAAGCCTTCTTGAAATGAAGAATGCAAAAGAGACTCTAAAAATAAAAGGATTTTATATTGGGATGAGCTTGGATAAGGCAGTTAAACTTCTGAATGAAAAATATAAAGATATAGCATTAAATTCACATGTCCTATTTGGGGTTGATGTAGGTGATAATGAAACACTTCCTGCTGAGAAACCTGTAAGAATAGAGGGGGGAACGTATTATTTTGACCATGATATTTCTTATAAAAACTCGGTTAGTTTGGAAAATTTTGAGCTTGTTGATCCTTTTAGTACCGTTATGAATCCCGTAAAATTTTTCATAAAAGCTGATGAATCGGGCAAAGTAATCTTGATTTTCTTTTCTCCATGGGTAGTTAATAAACTTTTTAATGTTAAAGATATGGATGGCGAGTCATTTGCTCAAACCTTTATTAATAATTATTCTATCCCGCAACTAAAACCTGAAATAATAGAAAGTATTGAAGGTGGGGATGGGTATTTATTAGGCCAAGTTTGGACTTATACCTCCGATAAAGGATTTAAAGTGACTATTGCTGAGGACAAGACACTGCTTATAAAAAAAGTCGCCAGTGCCAAGGAAAGGAAATTTAACTAACCTCTATATTATTTTCATTAAAAGTGAAATATATATAGCAATATAGAGGTAATTAAAGTCAGGAAGGAATGTTATGAAAATATGTTGGTTGTTGCTGGCGATGTTGAAGTAATTATGATTAGTAATGACCAATTTGGAAATATTGATGTATTGCTTAAAAAAATTGCACAGTTAAATTAAAAGAAAGAATGAGACAAGATGGAAGAAAAAGAATACCAAAGCATAACGAGAGAGGATGCGATAGCTGTGTTAAAAAGCAGAAGAAAGAAAAGCAAATTCTGGTATGTTCTCGGGGTTATCGCAGTTGGATTGATATTCTTCTGTTTATTCTTCCGCGTTGTGACCTTTAGTAATGATTTTACAGTAATTGCGAAGAAGCATCCAACCTTTTCGAATACGTTTGTTGATTTGGACAATTTTATCAAGCGATGTAATGAGGCTACAAAGGAGTATAATAAAGACAGATTTGACTCAAACAGAAACCTTGAAACCTATTTGCGTAGTTATGCTATTGACCCAGCATTGTATGAAGAACTTTGTGAAAAAGGTCTTATAAGAAGGAATGCAACTTTTTATTGAAAGGAATTGTAAAACGGCAAGATTTCCAAGAACAGATACTACTCTGCGAAGTAGCGACTTCGCTACGAAGCACGAGCCCGCCTTTTTGCCCGTTTACAATGCCTCAATGTAACCTTACAATGCCACGATGTAAGGCTGCAATATCACGATGTAGACTTGCAATGCCTTGTTGTAAATAGGCAAATAGCTGTTTTTGACTTAAAAATTGCGTTTTAAGCGCGAAGTGCTCACCTGCCGAATTGGAAAAGGAAAAATTCAATCTGATCTGCCTCACACTCTAGTGATTTTGCCCAATCATGAAGCAAATTAACATACTTTACATAAGTATCAGCACGAGTAATGGTCTGTACTGAAACAAACTCTAATAGGCTGCTGCTTAAAACACTTATATTTACCAGGCCAGATGCTACCCGATTATCAAAGATTAAAGGATAGTTATCTACTTTCAAAGATCTACCTACAAAATAGAAATACTTTGAAAAAAAGCTTGGGCCACATTTAGGGACTTTTGTGGGGTGGAAACATTTATATGCTTCTTTAAGATGCCCTTCTCTGATTAATTCTTTAGTTTGAGTGAGTATCTTGCTCAGCTTAGCGATATCTTTCGTCATTTCTTGCACTCTTGAGGGGCCACGATTATCTGGTCTACCTATGCCATCGGACGAATACCCCCACATCATGACAGAAAGGAATTTGG
>Ga0315286_10001126_pt1 | contig 23913 bp, 15 predicted proteins | sample YL17G10_0_MG_FD_205038 | JGI IMG/M metagenome (GOLD analysis project Ga0315286, IMG submission 205038) | Sediment microbial communities from Yellowstone Lake, YNP, Wyoming, USA - YL17G10_0 | ecosystem: Environmental > Aquatic > Freshwater > Lake > Sediment | place: USA: Wyoming | collected...
TTCCATTCGTGCGCCAGCTTGGCCCTCAGCCATGCTTCCCTCGCAGTTGCCTTCTGCTTTGCCAAGTCCGCGACCAGATTCTCCGGCACACTCGCCGCTATGTCATGCTCTCTCCGAAGCAGATACAAATTCCTGCGTTGCACCTCATCAAGGGCATCTGCATTCTTCTCGGATTCCTTCAACAGAGTCACCAGTTCATTGCTGGTCAGCATGCGATGACTGACGCGCTCCATAATGTTCAGCTGTTCACTTCTCAACCTTATTCCCTGTGGCGGCACGTATGTTCGGAGATCCCAGTCCAACAATCGCTTTACTGAGCCAACAACAGCGACCTCACGATACTTCTCCATCAAACTATCGTATGGCTTCATCGCCATTCCTCCGAAGGCTGCATAGCCCTTCCAACACTAAAATCTTTTTCTCCTATCTTGTTTTGAACATTAGAGCGCAAGCTGCAAGAATAGCATGCCAGATCGTCCGTTGTCCTGGATATCCTCTCGATTGTTTGCCAGCAAAGAATCACCATTCTTCCACGAGGAAGGGCGACAATATCAGTATCTTTTCTTCAGAAGCCGTCTTTGCTTCGCCGTCATATTAGAGTGCAGCTGACCTTTGTACCTGTCCCAGTTCTTGACTAACCTGTCCATCAGATGAGCCTCGGCGGGGGTCAGTGGTCCGACGTCTGCGGGCTGGGGCTCTTTGGCGGTCGGCTGAGGGGGCTCGCCGGCTATCTCAGGTGGTAATTCCCCCGAGGGTATCGGAACCCCGTGGATCATGCGGGGCGAATAACGAAAGTGGGGCTTGAGCCAGAGTTCGTCGCGGATTGTGATGTCCACACGGTGAAGATCCTCCTTTACGCGCTTTTGATGTTTCATTACCCATTCCCTCGGCAAAGACACGACCCGAGACTTCAACCCAGAACGGTAGACCTTCCGCAGATACCCGATAGTGACATGACCCTGAGAGTCGCGCACCTGCGATCCTATGCGGCGGATTGGCCTGTATTTGTACGGCCGGTACTCCCGCTTCCCCATGAAGGGACCTTCGCGGTCTTCGTCGTGGTATTGTGCCTGTCGGCTGAAGGCCGGTTGGATGACTAGACAATCGTCCTTCTCGAACATCTCAACGACCTTTAGCGTGTCGTTGTGCTTTGTCTCGACATAGCGGACCCACTCTATGGGAAGCGTAGTGATGAGGCTGCCCAACGGCTGGTCTCTCTGTATCTTCCGGGTGGTTATTGCGGACATACCGCCTCCTAGTGGGTATCGCCCTCCGCCCCTAAAAACGCTTGCACGTTTATGAATACTGGCAATATTTTATTACCATTTTCGTCTTAGTGGCATACAATTGGGGTTCACACACAGATGTGACGAGTAGCACAAACACTGCGGACTCCGCCCCGGGTGATTGCAGAGTTGCATTCCGCTGTGTGCTTCCTGTTCACTGCACTCCTCGATTGCTGGTCCTTCGTCAATTCGAGATGCCATAGAACTAATAGCTAGCGTCTAGCTGGGCGAGAGGCGATTGGTCACGAAGACGAGTAATAATGTGGAAGAAGGGCTCACTCCTTCTCGAATCCGCCCTTCAACTTGAGCGTCCGCGCGTTCTCTGTGACTGTCTGGACCGTCTTGTCCGGCGCCCCTTTCTGGAACTTGGCCTGAATCTCGAGCGTTACTGTTAGTTCCGCGTCAGGTAGTGCCACCAAGTGAGAGATGACCTCAGACGCGATCTGCCCAGCGTCTCGGCCCACCCTCTGCGGGTCCAGCGTGACCGAGCCATGGAACCGCTTCGGTAGCCCTCTCTCAGGTTCAATTGGCGGCTTTGTCTCACCCCCAACTCCGGGTTCCCCACCTTCTATTGGCTGCGGGGGCCCGGATGGCGGGGGTGGCGCGATGTACTTCTCAGCAATCTCGGGTTTCACCAGCACGCTTGTCCCGTCTAGGATGATGCGCTGTGATAGTGTTTGCCAGCTTAGCCCGAGGTACTTCCCCGTCGCGTCCTTGCCCGCGGCGTATGCAAAGTATTCCCTCGTTTTGATTCCATCCTGGATTGCCGCCGTCAGCACCTCGACGTTTGCGAGCCTGCTGAGATACAGGTAAGTCGTCATGTAGTCCCACAGTTGCCTGAGGTTGATTGAGTCCTTGTCCTTCCAGAGATACCTGTCGAGCTCGAGCTTCAGGCTCACAGGGGACCAGTCACTTATCAGATGATCTGGCACGGCCTTCTTGCTCGCCCTCGCCACAATATCGCCGTCATGACCCCCAGTGAGGCGAGTCGCGTCCCAGCGGACATCTCCGGGGCCTGACACTGCTGAAACGTCCTGGCCGGGCACGAGGAGCCAGCAGTAGGCCTCCACCATCTTTAGCTTGACCGTGCTCTGAGCCTTCTTCTCGCTCTCAATCGCCTGTTTCTTCTGGCTGGTACTAAGACCGAGCGAGTCCTCCTCGTCAATTACCTTCTGCCAGGCCATGTGCATCCTTATCTCCTGCAGGCAACTGGCAATCGCGTTGGAGTCTGGCGCAAGAAACAGCAGTGTGTTTTTGTAGATTCTCGGACCGGTGCCCTTGGAATCGAGGACAGCCTTGGCCTTGATTATCGCCGGGGAATCGAGACCCACCCGGTCCGCCTTGTATACGTCCTGTGGTCCCAATATTACAAGGCGCGATTCCTGTTCGTCTGGTACCAGCGCCGGGTCAGAGGTTACGTGTACCCTCGCAAATACCTTCCTGTCCCGAATTTCCTGGAGGCGCTCTACCAAATCATTCTCTATGTCAATTTGGTCTATCATCGCTGCCTTGTTCTCGACGGTCCTTCTCAGGTTCGGTCTGGTGTCGTACCAGTACCTTTTCCCGTCCCTGTAGAGGAAAGTCAGCTTGTCTGTCAACCGACTCAAGGCGTCGGCATAGACGGCAAGGTTGTCGTCCGGCTGAGCCACCCCCAAGCGGATGTTAATATTCTCGATGCCCCGTAGATTCTGCTGCCTAACGCTCGGCGCACTTCCCAAGAAGATAGTTCTTGCTACCCTCCTCGCACCCATCTGCGCCCCTATGCGCTTGACCTCTTTGTCAATCCTCGCAGGCTCGCTCTGCTCGCCGTCGACGTCGTTGTCGACGACGATTGACCACTCGGTGCCCACGTACCTCGTCAGCTCGTCTCTTATCTTCGGAGCATAGAGTGGGAGGTTCGAGGGCATGATGAGGTAGCTCTGATCGTTCTTCGTCCAAAGCTCGTGGATTACCAGAGCCATCAGGCGCAGGACACCCCTCGTCCGCTGGAATTTCTCCAAAGTCGCCCAGTCCTCGTACAGTCTGTCGAAGAACTCGGGGTGGAACGGATATGCTGCTTTTAATCGGTCAAGGTACTCCTTCTCCTTGCACTGTGTGGGGAACTCGGCGCTCTGATCCCTGTACATCTTGTGAAAGGCCGAGCACGTATCATCCCTGTCCTTTTCGCTTGAGATTTTGCTGAACAAGCGCCGCCTGACAATCTCGAAACTCTCGATATGCCCGACGGGCTGCCAGATGGCCTCTATTCTGCCGAAGGTGTTCTCGATGCGGGCAAGGGCAGCTTCTCCGCCCTCGCCTCCTATTTCGATGTTGCTCGCTGGTATGCTTGCTACCAGGAAGCTCGTCCTGCTCTTCTTCACAGCCTCCGTCAGATTCTGCACAAACGTCATGTTGCTGTCGAAGCTACCAGACGGAAGACCTTCGACCTTGTAGATGTTCCTCGAGTAAGCCACGAGTTCGTCGATGAGAATGACGCAGGGTCCGTGTTTCTCGAACAACGCTGTTAGGTTGTTGCTACCCGGAGCTACACCTTTCTCATCAGCGTTTCTTACGAGCTCATAAGCTTCCTTGCCGCCGAGCTGTACAGCCATCTCACCCCACAGAGTCGAGACTGTGATTCCCTTGTACTTCGGGTGAGGACGCTTCTGCGTCGCATCGAGAGCCGTACCCACGAGAACTGCCACGGCGCACTTCGGCATCTTGGCAACCTTGGCTTCACCCATCAGCTCCGAGACTCCAGCCATCTTCCTCGGCTCCGTCCCACTGAACATATGATAGAGGGCCAGCAACGTGTGTGTCTTGCCGCCCCCGAATGATGTCTTCAACTTCACGACAGGTTCGCCACCGGCACCAGTGACACGTCCGAGCGCCGACTTCAAGAGACGCTTCATCCCCTCAGTTAGGTACGTCCTGGCGAAGAATTCGGATGGATCTTGGTACTCGGGCTGTGCGCTGCCCTTGAGAACCTCAGACATGTCCGCTGCGAACTGCGCCTGCTGAAATCTCCCAGAGGAAACATCGTCGTGCGGTATCGCCACCCTGCGCCACGGCTTCATGCTCACTTCTTACCCCTCCTTTCCACTCCCACGTCGAGTATCTTCTGAGGTCCAGCTCCGGTGATTCCTGCGGCCTTGCGCTGGATTTCGGGCCATGCGGTTACAAGCTCGTTATACGGCATTGCATCCTCCGCCCAGCCCTTCCTCTCACACACACTATACAATCGATAAGCAAGGTTCTTCGCATCCTCGCTGCGCCCCACACCAAGTTTCGTAGCCAATTCGGCTGCCCGGGCTTCACCGCCCTCCTGGTATCGCTTGATAAGATGCTGTGCACACTCCCACAAGGAGATTCTTGAATCGGTAACAGGGTCCCAATCATGCGGATACTCCGCGCGCGGCCTGATGGCCACCTTCCCGCCCCGACTGTTGATAGCACCTGAGCGGGCGATACTATCTACGCTAGTGGCCTTTGCCCTCGCAAGGACATCTGCCTCACCGAACGCTCCCTGATTCATGCCATACTGCTCGAACCATTGAACGCAGAACTGCGTCTCAGCGTCCATTTCTCCTTCCTCCTGACGCAGGAAAGAATCCAGATTCTGGTTGATAATCTGCAGCGCTGTCCGTACCGACATAGCAGATCCGTCAGGCTCCACGACCTTGGAATAGCGACTGAACACTGCAATCCCTGGTCCAATGGACGCCTGAGCAAGGTCCACAGGGGCAATATTCTCATTCTGCAACTTCTTCATGGCTGCTGGCAGTTCGGACTTGAGCTTCGCCATGAATTCTCTGCGGGTGGCCATAGGTGCACCATCTGGGCGTGGACGGCAGACGAGGACAATGGAAGATGCGAGGGCATTGGCACCAATCGAAATGCTTCGCCCTTCACGTTCGGTTCTCATAGGCCATGTGCCGAGTATCTCAAAGCCTGCTTCTAACAAACCTTCAAGCATCGTTTCCCAGCCAGTAGATGCGACAGCGATGTTTGAACCTTCAGCCTCTTCTTCATTCTCCGTCTGTTTGAATGCATAGTATACTGTGACAGGGTAGTCCCTATTCGAATGCTGATACATCAAAGCGAAGGATTTTCCTAATCCAACAAGGAAATGCTCCTCAGCCTTCTGCTTGCTTCCATCGAATCGGTAAGGTGAAGCTACAAGCTCCTGGACTTTCGGAGTAATAACTGTACTGAAGATGTCAGGATAGATCTTGGCCAAGCTCTTTCTCAGCCAGACATAGTAGTAGTCCGCTAGGTCTGAGTATGCAACGTTGTCATAGTAAGGTGGATCCGTTGATATGATCGGACTGTTGATTTTTGTCAGACTGGAAGCCGCATCTAGTTGAGACACATGCCCTTCAGTTGTGACAATCAATGATGAGAGGATTCTGTAAATCCAGTCAATTCCTCCATTCCAGTTTCCACTCGTTGCTCCAAAGACATTGGCTTCAGCATAGTCCCAAACCATTGGCAATGCCTGCCGTGCAAATGTGCCTCGTATGAAACCTTCACCATATGTACAAATCGTCGACCAGTAGCTTGCGCCATAATCCACGACAAACGCCAGATACGTTGCCACTGCATCTCCGTATGCCGTCGCTTCCATTCCGCCGTCGTTAATTCCTTTACCATCATCTAGCAAGCCAGCGTTTTTCGCGTCCTTGACAACTCTCAGTCGCACTTCACTCACAAGGTCGCTGAATGTCGTCAAGGCTACGAGCTGGCGGGGGGTGAACAGGTGGGCATGTGTAGTTAGCCCATATAATGGAACATTAACTGCAGCCTTTCCTTGTAGCAGTGTGTCCGGTCTCCAAGTTGGTCTTGCTTCAACTAATACATCAATCTGCTCAATCGCTGGAGGTTGGTAGACACGTCCTTGTTCACCTTCAGCAACAATCGCCATCATTTGTGCGTTCATTCTTCCAGCCTTCCCTTCAGACCGAACGTGATCGAAAGGTACTGGAGCCTCACATACTATGCATCGAGCACCCTTGCGTTGAACTGTGCCCTCTGGCGCCTCCCCATTTCCCCTCTTGACCGTGAACCTGACAGTCTTTGCTGTCTTGTCAATAACCGGTTCCACCCACGCTTTCTTGCCCGCCTTCTTCGACAGCCAGAATGACCTTACCAAGGGCATCATCGCCCCACAGGCCGGGTTCGGACACTTCACCGTTCGAGCCCAGAGCCACGCGATGACCGTTGCCTCAGAGCCGTTCGGGAGCTTGGTTTTAGGATATAGATGGCCTATCTTCTTCCCAGCCTCTGTGCGCATCCACTCGCCGTAGTATTGCACGTCCTCAGCAAGACCCTGAGCGTTTCTCCAACCACACTTCTGGATTGATTTCTGCTTCAGCGATTCGGGATTGACCGGTGGCTTGCCAGCGAACTTAGGAGGTATTTCAATGAGCGCCTTCGTGACTAGCACAGCGACAGGGTTCAAATCCGAAGCGTAAGCCTTGAGACCGAGACGTTGCGCCTCCAAGGGTATACTTCCGCCCCCGCAGAACGGGTCCAGCACGGGAGGAGCGTTCTCCGCAAGATACTTCAGCACATCCTCTGCGCTCGCACGATCCGGTATCTTGCCGCCCTTGGACCGCGCCACGCTTCGTGCAATCTCCAGACGGGCTGCATTGAGCACTGCAGAGTCGTTGCTGCTTTCCCACTTGACAAGCGCCTCGATAATATCGAAGAGGCGTTTCCTTTCGGTCTTCGCTTGCACCTCATTCTCAATGTAGCTTCCCGGATCATCTACAATGCTGGCAAATAGTACGGCACGGCAAGTTGCGAGAGGGCGTCGTGCCCACCACTGGTGAAGCGTTGATGGATGCCCGTGCCGTATACTCTTCTCACGAGCTGACGCGATATTGATGGCTTCCAGCGGAAGCGCCACCTCGATTAGCTTCCTGGTCGATGACATTACTCTTCCCCCACAAGTATCCGGTAATCGTCAAAGGCTATGGGCTTAATCGGCTGGCCTTGAAGGCTCACACCGAAGTTACTTGCGTTCGAGACGAATGAAACCTGTCCAACAAATGGTCTGAATGGAATCGGTGGGTCGAAAATCTTCACAACTCTCATCGACATTCTTAACGGATAGAGCGCATCGAAGATTGTATTAGTCTTCTCAACGTCAATAGGAGTCTCAGTGAACTCTATGATGCCGCCGATGGCGCTCTCGTAACGCCCGGAGTCTGAAGTCAGATAGATGACACCAACGTCTCGAGCCTTGACCTTGTCGAGCTTCTTCGAGCCATCGAAGCACCAGAACCCACGCTTCTGAAGGTGAGCCCAATAGCCCCTGGAGGTGATGAGAAGCCAGTACTGCTTTCCTACTTTGCCCTCTACTCTCTTCCGTTGCTTGCTCAAGCGGGTACCTCCCCTCGTTCGAGCAGTTTCTTGATGTCGAAGTTGATGCTAACGGTGTCGAACGTAGGCTCGATTGTGAACGGTTTCCAGACGTACTTGAAGTCCCTGATACCAGCGTCGTCGACAACTACAATGGCAAGGATGAATTTGTCAGGCTTGTTCAGGCCAGTCCGTATCTCATTACTACTTATCGTCACCGTCTGAGCGTCCTTCTGGCGCCCCTTGACCTCGATGAAGTACAGCTCGCCAGTCGATGGTGCTTTGCTCTCGACGTCGTAGCCAATCTTGAGCTTTCCAACGTCCTTCGGTTCTCGGCCAAGCTTCCTCTCAATTGCCATGACCGCATCGACCGCCATCTGCTCAACGGCATCCCGCTCGACCCCACTCAGGTCAGGGTCTACTGTATCCCCATTCATGGATGCAAGCATGCCCATCGGAACGACGAGCGCACAGCCGACAATGTAGGGTTGCCGTATCTCGACGTGGCGTTCCTTGTCGAGATCCACCTTTCGCTCGCTAAGCCGGGCTTGTAAGTCATCGGCGCGCTTCCGTGCGTTTCCAGAGGATAATCGTGTGTGCTGCCCCTTCAACTCCCGGGCCTTCAGCTCCTCGCATTGCTGGTCCCAATAGGCAACCTCCTTCGTTAGCCGGGCCTTGACAGCCTTCCAAGTCTTGTCTACCAGCTCTTCCCGGCTCTTCTTCGATTCCATGTAAACCTCGGGGAGGATGTGGCTTGAGGCAAAGTCGAGAGCATGTTTCTCGGCAAACCCAGAGAGAACATCAGGGATCAGCGCCTTGGACACCAGGGAAAGCTGCTCGCTTGTCAAAGGCTTGTAGTCCAGGTATGGAGCATAGCCGGCGTTCCAGAACTTCCCCTTGCCATCCATTTCGACAAAGTTGAGCTGCTTGCATATGACACACTTGTTCCCTCCGGAATCGGTACGGGCATCCAGGATTTCGCTCTGGATGTACCATAACGCTCGGGGCTCCGTCCCCTTGTCCCGTTCGTCCAGAAGAATCGCACCATCATCGAGAACCCGTGGATTCCTCTCGCGGACAAGCTCGATTGTCGCGTCGAGTAGGGGATGTCCAGGGCTCAGCAGCTCGGCCGCAGGCTTCCCTGCAACTGTTATCAGCTCCTTCTCGAAGGTGATGCGCTCGTACTTGTCCAGGAGCTTCGCGTGCCTTGGCAGCTCCTCAGCCCTATGCTTGAGGGCAGCGGGAACGTGAGAAATCTCGAACCGTTTCCCCTCACGGCTATGTATCGTCCCTCCGAGTGACTGGAACGCCTTGATGAAGAAAGCCTGGATGAACAGCGGCTGAAGCTTCCGCGCTTCGGCCCGCTCCAGTTCCCCCTTGATGTGGAGCACGTCTCCCCAGGCCATCAAGTCTCGAGAGAGCGCTGCCTCCTCGAGGATGTTCTTGATTCGCTCTCGGTCCAGAGAGTTGTCGATCTTCTCGTTCAATCGCGCGCGGACCTCAGGCTGGTCGCCATAGCGAATCGCTTCAAGGATGAGGTCTCTGAGTGCCTTGGCCTCGATAGCGCGACCGAGCACATCGAACACGCAATCCCCGAGCGCCTCGCGTTCCCTTTCGAGCTTCTCGAAGACCCTCTGAAACACATTCCCCTCGCGGGTATCCTTGGCCACGAGGTTCCACATGTGGCAGACCTCCGTCTGGCCAATCCTGTGAATGCGTCCGAACCTCTGCTCCAGACGGTTAGGGTTCCAGGGAATATCGTAGTTTATCATCAGATGGGCCTGCTGGAGGTTGATACCCTCTCCTGCGGCGTCGGTTGCAACAAGCACCAGCACATCCTTGTCGTTCTGGAACTTGGATTGAAGGTAGCGCCGCTCCTCCCGGCCCATTCCGCCGTGGATGTTTACCACCGCGTCAGGCTTCCCGAGCAGGGACCTAATCCTCGTAGTGATGTACGTCATCGTGTCCCTGTGCTCGGTGAAGATGATTATCTTGTGCATCCGGGAGTTCTCTCCATACAGCAGAGGCTCTTCTTTCAGAACCTCGGACAGCTTCCTCCATTTTCCGTGATTGTTCGAGGCACGCACGGCCTGAGCCTGAGCCACCAACTTGCTGAGGGTCGCTATCTCAGCTTCGAGTTCTGGGATCGTCTCAGCTGCCGTGACATGCGTGGTGACTTCGGCTTCCAGAGCTTCGACCTCACTCTCCTCGTATTCGTCTTCGTCAACCTCTCCCTCATCGTCGAGGCTCAATCGCTCTCCGCCAGCAGGTATGTCCGCAGGTTTTCTTTTCCCTTGCTTAATGTCCTCAAGCTCCTTCTTCAAATTCTCGTGCCGTCTGTTCAACGATTGGTAGATGGCTTCTGGGCTGGACGCCAGGCGCCTCTGGAGCCCAGTCATGGCAAAACCCACGATGGCGCCCCTTTTGCCTTGCCCTTCGCGCGCGAGCCGTTCGACGCGGTTCATCTCGGTTGAAACGTACTTCGTGACGGAGTTGTACAACGCCATCTCCTCAGGCGTGAGCTCATAGACAGGTGAGTACGCCTTCCGTTCCGGAAATAGGCGTGTTCCGTCGAATCTGACCATCTCCTCCTTGACGAGCCTTCGCATGATGTCCTTCGCGTCGACCTTCTCGTCGTCACGCGGACGACCCTCGAATCTCTCCGGGTCGATGATCTGCAGAAACGATTGAAAGTCCTCGTCCTTGCCGTTGTGTGGCGTTGCGGTCATGAGCAGCAGGTGCCGTGTCTTCTTCGACAATTCCTTACCGAGTCGGAACCGTTTAGTTGGCTTCGGTTCGTTCCCTGACCACGGGCAACTCATCTTGTGGGCCTCGTCACAGACTATCAAATCCCAGTCGGGCGTCTGCCTAATCTTGGCGAGGAGGGTTTCGTCACGGCTCATCATATCCAGACGACCAATTACCAGGTCATGGGTGGCGAATGGGTTGCCGGTTCGGTCATCTTCGATTGAAGTTCTACTCACTAGCTCAAAGGGCAGGTTGAACTTCTGGTCCATTTCGTCCTGCCACTGTTCCACTAGGCTACCAGGGCAGCAAATCAGGCACCTCTTCAAATCCCCTCGAACCATCAGCTCTTTCATCAGCAGACCTGCCATTATGGTCTTGCCCGCGCCGGGGTCATCTGCAAGGAGAAACTTCAATGGTTGGCGTGGCAGCATTGCCTCATAGACCGCGGTGAGCTGGTGTGGTAACGGGATGATTTTGGAGGTGTGGACCGCCAGCATCGGATCGAACAGATAGGCGAGCTTGATGCGGTAAGCCTCGCTCACGAGCCTGAACGTGTCGCCATCAGCGTTGTATGCCCGAGCACCGGCAACGGTGTCCACAAGTCTGAGCTTGTCCTCATCTGACCTGAAGACGACGCGGGAGTCTGGCTTGCCCCTTTCGTCCTTGTAATAGACAGCGATGGCCTCGGTGCCTTGCCACTGAACCTCTAGGATCTCGACTGTCTTGTCATGGGCTATTCCATCGAACCGAAGTCCCCGTTTCACATCTTCAAGCTTGGCGATAGTCCTGCCCCCCGACATTCAGTCCTCTGTAACATCAGGTCCCCCGAGAGAACTCTCTTCCTGGGAATGCATATATCCATGATGCTGGTCAGCGCAAATCCTCCATTGGCATATACACTGGCAGGTATCCGCTTTCCGTATATTAACCATGAAGGGGAAGCGCCTGCTCTAGATCGTCTCACCAGGAGAAATATCGTCACACGGCTTCGCGAGGTCTCTTCCTGAAGCTCAGTTGTTGCAGTCCAAATCCGATTCCATGAGGACGAAGATCGATCGAAAGCTATAGATCCAAACGATCTCATTCCCACCAGAGGAATGCGATGGCGAGGAAATCCGTGAGCAAGATCGCAGATGAATTCGAGGAGAGAATCAGAACACTTCTCAAGAAGACTGGTTTCTCAGATGTGGCGGGAGGACGGGATTTCATCCTCGGGGAGCAAATCGACGCGTGCGGTGGATTCGAGGACACCTTGATCATCGTCGAGTGCAAGACTGGCCCAAAAGAAGGAAAGGCAATTCTGGACGACATTAGGAAAGAGAGAGGAATGATGGATTCGATAAGACGGGGAGCCAAATCAGACAGTACATACTCGAAGTACACGGAAGTTCGCTTTGCTATTGCCACGAATTTCGAAATCCGTGGGATAGATGAAGACGAAGCAAAGAATGAGCCTGGTCTATCTCTCTGGGACAGGACATTCATAGATTACTATGAAGATCTAGTCAAGAAGATTGGAGAGTACGCAAGGTATAATCTTCTTGGAGAAATGGGAGTCACCCCGAGGATACAATACACCCTTCAGCTGCCGGCATTCCGAGCGAAGATCGCTTCCGCAACAGTGTACATCTTTCTCGCCAACCCGAAAGAGATTCTCAAGTGGGCATACGTCGCCAGAAGGGAAATTGGAAGGGAGAAATACTATCAACGGTTGGTGGAACCTGGCAGGTTAAGAAAGATCGCCCAGTACATTGAGGAGGGGCACTACTTCCCAAATGCAGCAGTAGTTGCCTTCAACAAAGTCCCTGAGTTCAAACCATTCCCAGAGGTGAAACCCAAGTTTCCCTCTTGGGAAAGCAGTGTCGACTTTGGCTGCTTGAGTTTTCCGGCAACCTACAGATCCTGTTGGATAGTTGATGGACAACATCGGCTGTACGGGATGAGCAAGGCGGAGACTTCGAACATGATGCCCATCGTCGGCATCGAGGATGCTCCAGTCGAGGATCAGGCTCAGCTCTTTCTCGACATCAACAAGACGCAGAAACCTGTCCCGTCGGACCTGGTCTGGGACCTCGAAGGTGAAATGCGCCCAGATTCTCCTGATGGCATAATCAGCAGAGTTGTCAAGACTCTGAACCGAGAAGGTGTTCTCGCAGGAAAGATATACATACCACTAGAAGGACCCAAGGTAAGATCTCAGCTGAAGATCACTGGGTTGTGTAGCGCCATTAAGAAGCGAAAGCTGACCGAGCAGGTATTGGAACACAAATATGCGAACCCGTTCTTTGACAGGGAACCTGATAGAATCGTAAGAGCTGTCAGCGGCAATCTGAACATAGCGCTGCAAGCAGCAGATCAATTGTTCGAAGGTTGGCAAAAGGCTGGGTTCTGGTATCACAACAGTGGGATCGTGATACTAATCGCACTTTGCGAAAGGATTATGGTGAAATGCAGGGAACCCCCTACCCTAGAAGACTACAGACGGTACTTTGGTCCTGTGAACGGACATGTGTTGCGATACAAATCCTCGGACCAGCTGAAGAAGCTGAGGCAAAGGTGCAACAGTGAAGGTGGGAGAGATGAAGTAGCACTGGAGTTTGTTAGAGCGATAATGAAACAGACTCAGGAGAGCGGATTTGGCGATGACGTAGAAGAAGAAGAGTATGAGAAACGAATAAGAACCGTGGAAAGAGGAATGGCCAATTTCCTGGCCAAGATTCTAGGGGGTTCGTCGAAGAACTGGTTCAAAGAGAGAGTCCCTGCTGAGATAAGAGACCGAGTCATTCAGAACATGAAGAAGGACAAATCCGTCGGGGGAAATCCGCAGGATCATCTAACTCTCGGACAAGTAGCCGGAATCATCAAACAGAAGGATAACTGGAATGAACTTCAGCCCAACCTAGTCAAGTGCGGATTCAACAGTCTAGATGAAGTCACCATGGCGCTAGAGACGGTCAATCGATTGAGGGCCAGGGTCATTCACGGCAGAGCCACGCTGGGTGATGCTGACGAGAGAATCCTCGACGGATATCTGTTGAGGTTTGAGGCCCTTATTCAGGAATGCGTTTAGGAACCTCGAGGAGATTGCGTTGGCAAAGGGAGAAAGATGGACAGTCGAAGAGGAGCTGTTCTTGAGAAAGAGCTGGGGCTCCGTTCCTATAAAGGAAATTGCCGCTCGTCTTGGGCGGTCAAATGGTGGCATAAATTCAAGGGCTGCGCGTCTGGGCCTGCTGCCCGGTTTGACCCAAGCTTCAGAGACTAGTGTCACACCTTCCTCCCATTTCTCTCCAGTGGACAAGGGCAGGAGCAGGATAGACGGCGTAGCCATGAAGCGAGGAGATTTATTCGAAGGCTATGTAAGGCGGATGTTTCCCGCGCCTAGTTTCACAATCATGCTCGCGTCAGAAGGAAGAGGGAGCAAGGTTCCAGATTTCTACATCAAATACAATCCGCCAGGTTACAAGTTCTGGGTTGAGGCGAGATACAGAAAGGCGGTGGATGATGATGGGATGGTCAGGATCTTTGGCGATAGACCTGACTGTCTGAACCTCCTTCATGCCTTTCAGGCAATCGTCCTGCCAGAGACCGTGTTCGTCATCCTGGGCCTCGGCGGATATCCTGATGCCCCATGCGACCTCTTTCGGATTCCTGTGAGGGACATCAGGTACTCATCGCTCAAGTTCGACCACTTCAACAAGGACTGGAAATGCGGTCGCTCCTTCAGCAAGTATGTTGACTACACGTTGTTGTAGCGCAATAGTCCTCTTTGATCCTGACTTGTTTCCAGAAAGGAATCAAGTAGATTGGCTCGATGCAGCGACGCCCTGATTGGGAAAAAGCTAGACATCTCGGTTCATGTCCGGACCTTCTTCATCCAACATCCTCTGATGCTATCATTCTGAACCCCAGCAGACAAAGCCTTCTTTCGGCACCTTGCTGCCGATGCGGCGCTCAAGTTCATCGGATCGTTCTCTGATGAAGAACACTCCTTTCACCTCACGGATGTAGCCCAGCTCCTTCGATTTGCTGAGCTTCTCACAATCCTGCCGGAATTTCTCCATCCTATTGTCCCAACTATTCCATCTGTTGCGTTGCTTGTTCTCGGGTCTTCTTCTATACATGAACTCGAGACCGTAGAGTATGAAAGGACCGTTTGCCCCTGACCAGGGGATTATGGTTTTTCTGCACTGTTTGAACTTCTGGCCATATGTATCAACATACGAGTGGCTTCTAACGAATTCCGGATTCAACACCACGAGATCGTAATGTCCGCGGCGGTATCGTGAGTCTGGGTCCTTGACCGCGAAGGTGCTCCCCTTCATGCTGCACTTGAAGGGTGTCGGGTACTCAGTGTGGATGATCGACTGACTTCTTGAATCCGCATCACTCACGATTGCATTGGGGAGTGCGTCGAGAAGCATAGAATAGAAGCGACAGACGATATCGTTCTCGGTATAGAACCGCGTGGAGTGACGCCTGAACTCCTGACATATGGATTCCACGCTTGTCTCTACCGCTCGAATAGTCCTTGATTCATCATCCATTCTTGCTGCCCCCCTTACCATACTAGAATATGCTCTCCAGGCAGTAGACCGTCAGTTTCGTTTCCTTGCACAAGTAACCTGGTCTGCAATCCTTACACAGTCTCTCAAGACCCTTGCGGTCGACAGCGAGTGTTCCCTTCCCCTCATGAAGCGCGTACAGCTCCTTGAGGTACTTCCCCTCAACAATTCTAGGGACATTGTTTCTGCGATTTAGTTCGAACCACTCGTAGATTCCCTTCTCTCCTCTTGACGAGTTGCATAACTTGCACGCCGTCACTGCGTTGTCGCCTGTCTCTGGACCGCCTCTTGCTCGCGGAATGAGATGGTCCACCGACAGGTCCTTCTTGCTCCCACAATAGATGCACTGGCCGGAGACGTCCTGCTCCTTGATGTATTCCCTGATGGAACCCGACCAGCTGATATCGCCGGACTGGAGCTTCTTGAATCGATCCATGATGAATCCGAACTTCTTCTCCTGTCCCGCAGATCTGGCAATCAATTTGGCGTACTGCCAGTAGACAAGATCCCTAATTGTCTTCACAGCAGATGGCGGCACATTTCCTCGATAACGGATGAGAGGCCAAAAGGTTTAGACTTTTCGCACCAGTATGAGATTGAGGAGGTGGAATGGTCCGTCTCCTTCAAAGACAGGTGATAGACTTCATGGAAGGTCACGGATTCACGACCGACAGAAAGTTGACCACGCTGCAAGTGGTCGCTCAACCCCTCTCTGAGACAACCAGCAAAAACCAGATTCGGTGCGAGCTCATGGGAGCACTTTCACCGAGGAGCATCCTTCTTCATTAACTAGGAGTGTGTTCATGTCGAATCCTTGGTTGGCTCTGAGGCATGCCACATGAAGACAATAGATTGATAACCACAATGGGTGTTTCGATGGGCACTGACATGAATCCCAAGAATGAGTTTGCATTCCTCGTGGATTACGCAGCAAGGGTGTTGGAAGAGAAGGGACTGCCAACGAACCAGAATTCCGTGGCATTGGTTGTACGGACCCTTGAGGAGTCTCTGAGCACAAGGTATCATGCAGTTGCGCTTGACGTTGAAGGAACTGTGACGCAAAGTGGTACCATCAAGATGGACGAGGGCATCTGTGAGACTATCGTGCAAATTCTCAAGCAAGGAGTCTATGTGATATTTGTCAGTGGAAGCGGTAGGACAACCGTTAGGAGCATTCTATCCCAGATAGCAGACTCCCTACCGGAAGAAGATGCACTGTATCGCAGATTCTATGCAATCTCGGGGAACGGATGTCGACTCATTACCATAGACTCACGGGGGGAGTTCTCGGAGAAACAGATAGCCAAGCCCCTGAATGTGATGCTAGGTGAGAAGCGCTATCATGAACTCGTTGAGAGACTCCGTGCTGGTCAGTGGTCTGCGTTTGACATCAACGAGAAAAACTGCGGGATTAGACTCGAGGCGAAGGGAGAGTCAGAGTCGTCTGTGACAAACCAGGAGTTCATCACATGGTTTGACTCTGAGTTCGTTGATTTGAGACGGGAAGGGGTCAGAATCGCCTCAGGGCAGTGGGGCGCAAAGAAGACCTTTGACATATCCGGATCTGACAAGGATTACTCGCTCTGTTGGTTCTACAACGAATACGATTTCATCGATGTCCCACTGCTTCGAATCGGTGACCAGGGAATTGAAGGGGCCAACGATTTCTTCTTTCTGGACTCGCAATACGGATTCTCGGTTGGCAGTCTGAGTCAGAACCTGACTAGATGCCTCCCTGTCTATAGCCATGATGAGAAGCGGATTCTCCGTGGTGTGGAGGGGACGGACTACTTGCTTCGGCGATTGAAGTGGGGACCAAGTCTGAGAGTCCCGTCATTCCACGTTAGAGAACTCGAGATTGAGTATGAGCAGGCAGCAGAAAGACTAATCCAGACATCGAAACAAGAATACCAGAAACTATACTCAGATTGGTCCAGGAAGGCAAGCGAGATCTTCTCCCCTGAGGACGTCAGCAAGTGTGTCTCGTCTGGCTTTTCTAGCGTCTTCGATCACAAATCCGGAGGTATCTTCTTCTCTGATTTGGACTGGAGAATGCTTGCCAAATCTCCATCGAAGGAATTCTTTGAGCAGTGCAGTGATGTGTATTGCGGTAGTGGATTACCGGGATACACCAGATGCATGCAATCTGAAAGAGGACGGCTGATGCGTGGACCGCGTTACTATGTTGGCCTTGTGGAGTCTTCGCCGCTTGAAGGAACCCGTATCCTCCTCAAGGAGAACTCCGAACTGGTGAAGCTTATCCAGACTGACATTGAAGTTGCACATTCCGCAAGATCATTGTCGAGCTGGAAGATGGAGTTGGCAATACTAGATCAGTTCAGGAACAACAATCTGCTTCTATACTCAATGTTGTTCTACGCGGCATCCCTCAACACTGCATCTCAAGCATACTGGAAGAGGCTGCTGCGTGATTTCGAGAAGTACACATCCGCCTCAATTGCCCTATACTATTCTATGTTGATGACAGACCTCGCTGCATTCAAGACTTCGTTGGTCTACCTCCGCAATTCTACCTATGCATTCTATGAGTTGCGTAACGTTGCAGATCTGCTTTGCGGTTTCCTCGAAGGAAAGAATATCGACCCTGGGAAGATAGTTAGAAAGTGGCGCGAGGTAGATCATCCGGGTCAAATCCTTTGCGCAATATGGTCTGCTAAGCAGGACCTACAGAACAAAGTGAGTGCAGGAAGAAGACTGTGCGCACTCGGGATCATGTACGGAGGTGTTGAACTGCCGTTCGTGTTCCGATACGTGTTCTCCAATGGGTCGAAGTACCAGTTGAACGTTGCTCAGATTGGTGGAATATCAGTCTATAGTCGTGGGCGAGAAGCTCTGATTATGGAACGGTACTCGAAGGACGTTCTTGAATCGGCGATACCCAACGCTGATAGGCTTGAAGAGATCATGACTCCGGGAGACACTGTGGTGCCAATGGACGATAACATAATGACGGGTAGAACAATGGAACTCGTCAGAGACCGACTCAATGCCTACGGGGTCGAAGTGCCCTTCTGCCTATGTATTCGATTCCCTACAGCTGGACGAATCTATCACATGGCAAAACGACGCCACGGAGGTATAGATCCGAACAGGCTCGGAAGGGAAATCCGCGGTCTCGTTGCTCAATCACCTTACTCGAGACTGTCCTCGACGGATGCTGGCTATAAAGATGTTCTAGGCAACTTTGACCTTTCACGAAAGCGAATTGAACAGTATCTCGTGAAAAACGGGTGTTCCGTCGTGGAGGACGGCAAATGACCGGAAGCCCTGTTGTTGGGGTTGGCGCTCTCGGGTGTGACATTGTCTACGTTCTGGACCAATCCAAGAGCCAGCTTTTCAGAATCAGCATGAGAGGTGGAGGGTCGCTGTGGAATGCGTTGGCCAATGCTAGAATCAATGGCGCTGAGACTCTGGCTTTTTGCGTCGGGGGCGCGGACAGCGCGGCGAGCCTATGTATCAAGGACCTTCAGTCTGCGGGGGTCAAGATTGCCAAGGAGCAACTTCAAAGAGGAAAAAGGACCAGGACATTGCACGAAGTACTCTTCCTCAGAAGTATTTCGCTCGGGAAGCCTAGACATGAATTCAAGGTCAGATGCCCCGTTTGCGGATCCGAGACCTACAGGATTGGAGCAGCTCGGCTGTCTAAAGAATTCATGAATGAGACTGCAAAGGTGCTAAGCAGACACGCGCAGACAGGCGTGATCATTCATCTCGACGGGGTTGATTCGACTCGTCTGAATGCTGCGAAATCCCTGAAAGGCGCCAATTGCATCGTCAGTATTGATCTCGGAAGATCCACCGGCTTCTATAGAATGCACCACATTTCCTTGGTTGAGAGGTTGAAAGGAATAGACATCCTGTTTGTTCACTCGAAGGTGCTGCCGGAGCTTATTCGCCAGACGGGTGCGTCGTCGACGAAAGGTCTCCTCGAGCTTCTTGAGACGAAGGTCCTTGTATCAACACGCGGTGAGAAGGGCGTGATATACTGGATTCGTGAAGGTGATTCCTATTTGGAGGCGAGCGAGCCTTCTGTTGGACAGAAGGCTTTGCTCGACACGGCTGGTGCAGGAGACGCCCTGATTGGTTCCTTCCTGGCTCAGCTTGCGTCTATTCCTGCAGACAAAGCCCGGAAGTCTCTCGCAGATTCGAGTAGAATGAAGGCGATGATTCACGAATCGCAGAAGTGGGCTGCCCACAAGTGCGGTTTTGTCGGAGCGAGAGGGCATATTCCAGGCTCTGATGGAAACACGTGGAGTTGGGACCTGACCAAGGATTCGCTCCGGACATCCGGTTCAGTCGAGGAGCTTAAGCTTGCGAACCTCAGCAGAACGCGATGCGTTTCGTGCGAATCACCGATAACTGAGTCGACCGTGACATCTATCAGTACTCTGAGATTCAGGCAGAATGTCATTCGCCTATGCTCTAAAGCTGAGATTGCCTGGAAGAATAGGCACGAGTATCAGTGGCAGCAGCTCGCGAAGCTCGAAAGTCCGGGATATGCGGTAGGAACCGGAGGTTCTTTCGCAGTGGCTCACTTCGCTGCTCTCTTGTTGACCAAATCAAGCTCAAATCCTGTATTGCCAATCAGGCCCTTTGATTTCATCAGAAATGGCGTGAAGGTTCCGTCAGCGATCTTCATATCAAACTCGGGAAAGACTCCGGACGTTCTTTGTGCGTTAGACCACGCTCTAACACTTGGAGTACAGAAGAGAGTGTTCATAACTGGAGCTAGTTCGCAAGTCTCATCAGATCATTTGAGACAAAGTAAAGACCTTCTTCTTTGCACTGGCGCTAATGGGGAACGAGGATTCCTGAGCGTTGCCGGCACAATCATTCCGTGTTTCATGATATGGGCTGCTCTTGATCAATCCATATGGAACCGCGACGAAGGCATTCAACGCTTCAACAGCCTATACGAGAGAGCCAGGGCAAGAGCAGCTGAGGAGTTCTCCGAACTGGAGAGGAACATCCCACGGGGTATGTCTAGCAAGAGAGTCGTCATTCTTGGGGGGGGATATGCATGGCCCGCGATGCTAGATATGGAATCGAAAATGGTTGAGAGCGCCAACTGTCTGCCGGAGATTTCGGAAATGAAGGACTACAGTCACGGACGTTTTGTGTCCAGCATTGACTCGAGAACCTTCACAATCGTATTCGGAATGCCAGACGACAAGCCGTATCGAGAATTCCTCATGGAAAGACTGCGCCGGTCAAAAACCGTCGTGGAGCTGAGTACTGATCATTCAGAGGGAGAAGGAGCATTGGAGCTCATGCTCCAATCTGAGCATTTCATGCGACTATTGGCCGAAAAGGCCGGGGTCGACCTATCAGCCCCCAGAATATCTCCCAGAGGACTTCAGCTCTATCGCTATCCCGACATACTCAACTTCAACTCCTCGCACCCATCCAAAGGTGGAAAGACGGACGAATGATTTTCGCGGTATCAGACTCGTTCAATAGAGATGAACAACCGAATCCCCGAACGATGCCATTGATGTTGTATCAAGATCAGGAGAAGAACTACCGCGGAAGCTGTCCTGCTCTACAAAACAACCACTTCATTGACAAGTGCCTAATCATCCTTCCCAGCACCACGTCCCCAATACTCGGCGTCATGAAGATTTATGCCGATCCGGCCATTCCCAGTCTTACATGCTCGTACCTGAACTGAAGCAGTTGCAGCAACTGATCAGCAGACTTGATGGATAGAAGATCTTTGAGAATCAGATCGATAATTGCTGTTCCTGATCGCGAATAGACATGGTCTCTGACACCCTCCGCATCCCGCCTTTGGCCCCTACCAGTCAGTCCCATCTTCGAGACAACAATGCCCACCTCGATTCTCGGCAGACTAAGCTTAGTCACGAAGTGACTCAGCTCCTTGGTATCTACCGCCTCATTCGTGTCTTTGCACTCAATCAAAACGAAATGGCCAATCCAGGGCAATGGTTTACCAACACTCGCAAGATTCCGAACGAAGATATCGACTTCTCCAGCCCTCACGCGTTTCCTCAACATCAACTGAAAACCGTCCACCGACTGGAACAGATATGCAACCAGAAACTCGAGCGACCTTCCTGACCCTCCCGGACTAGTTTGGATCGCCTTGCACCAGTTTCTTATCACGTGTTGATTGAGCGGAATTCTCGAGACAAGTATGGACTTCTTGGCACCGGGTTTCGATATCTTACTTAGCATGAAGCTTGTCAACATCTCTTCCGCAAAGAGAGGAGGAGGTCCTTTCCTGAGCTGATTCTTGACATACGTGTTCAATCCAACTAGCTCATCGTTTGGTATTTCGAACAGAATCGACAGATTGACAGCCGCCGGAGCAGCAAGAGGGTCTGGGAAATCAATTGAATCTTCAACGAATGCCAGAATCATCTGACTCCTTGCGGTCCTCTCGTCATTGAGTTCCTGGGCTCTTGTCGATAACCAGAAATGAGGAGAACCTTTCTTGATCCTCGTCTTGTGCTTCACTTGGAGTGAGTAACATATGTCTAGGTATCTCAACGCAAACTGATGCGACCAACGCAACTCTCTGAGAGCCCCAAGGGCATTGAACACAATCGTCCATGCATTCCCGTCAGGCTGCTCAAAGGGGTCTATGGCTTTCGATTTGCCAGTCTTGACCGAGAGAAACTTATCGGCCTCCATGAATGCGTCTTTCGTAATGACAATGGGGCGTCTTCTTGTCACACCAATGACTTTGTACTTGGGCTTGTCGGAGCCAACTTCGACCGTCTCGAGCTTCTGCTCAACAATTGACAAATCTATGTCTTCGGACAGCTTCCTGAGTGCTGTCCTGGCTAACTCAAGCTGGATCTCGTCATTCATAGTTCTCGCAATCCTCAGGGCAGTGTGCGAACTCGAACCATCGCTCTGCGAAGTTGTAGCGGATAGAGAGTTCTTCCTCTCTTCTGCCTTTCGGTCGCCAGGCAACACCTTCAATCATTCAATTCATGGATTGCAGAGAATCCTGATTCTGGTGGCAGTCGCCCTATCCATTAAGAGACAATCTGTTTCAAACAATTACGACACGAACCATGTGTGACTGGCAGCTACCCTATCGCGGGGAGCAGATTTCTAGATTCGCGGCGCGTGTTTTTGAGCTCAAGAGAAATGGATGGAAAGGTTTCCGTCTCGGTACTGGACCCCATCCCCCTCTGATTGAGAATGAGCCAGACGCCTCGATGCACATCCGCTCCCTGCACCGTTGTCGCGCTCGCAGGCGAAGAGAAGAGCTATGAGATTCAGTCTATTCCAAGTTTGGGAATGGCGGCGAGATAAGCTCTTCTGAGCTCCTCCTCGTCGATATGATGGTAGATGTCGATCGCCTCCGAGCGGACGTCGCCCCGTAACTCCTGGACCATCTCTCGGGGCATGCCGTTGCGTCTAAGATAAGTCGTGAACCAGTGCCTCAGACAATGAGGTGTGAAGTGGTCCTCTAGCCTATCAGAGTCTGGATTGTGCAGCCCAACAAGCTTGGCATGGCCTGTGACAATGTTGTAGACTCCATTCTTGTCCAATCTCCCGCCTCCAGACGTCACGAACAGTGCCGCCGAATCCTTCGTGGCGTATCTGCCCCTAACGGACAACCAGTCCTGAAGTGCTCGGCCGCACTCCTCGTCGAAGAACACGACCCTGTTAGACCTCTTTGCCTTCGGCTTCAGAGTGATCTTCCCTTGTACTGGATCAACGTCGCTCAGGTCAATCGTCACGAGCTCGCCCCGGCGAACGCCTGTCTTTGCGAGAAGCAGAATCACGGCCCTATCTCTCGGGGCCAATGCGGATTCCACCAGAGCCTTGAGCTGCTCGGTGGTGATCAGTTTCCTCGAATGAGCATCTCCAGGACCGTCGCTCTTGTACCTGCGCAGGTACCTTTTTCGTACAAGGAGAGCTAGATTGGCCTTGACGATCTCTTCGTATACGAGATAGTCGAAGAACCCCGAAATTGACGACAGGTGGTTCTCGATCGTTGACATGCTGAGCTTCCGTTCTTCACGCAGGACCCTGATGTAGTCTCTGAGGGCCTCCTTGTCCACCTTCGCGATGTCATGGATGCCCTTGCTGTCCAGATGATTCCTTAGGCTGCGCAAGGCTGACATGTACGAATGGACTGAGTATGGGGTCATCCCCCTTAGACGGCAGTCGCCCGCGAACGCTTCGATGTACTCATTTACGCTTCCGGGCTTCACCGGCGCTGTTGCGCTCGTGGCTTCGCTCAGCAATCCACCTCCCCTCTGTCATGTTCTCCTTGATGAATTCACACTCAACAAGGAAGTTCATCGAATCGACGATGTCGGCCATTCCCTTCGTGTCATTCAGGCTGATTCCGATCAGTCCAGGAATATCATTCAACAGGATGACATTGCGGCTGAGAAACAGATTCTTGATCTTTTTCAGGATCCGCAGATTGAGGTTTGAACATTCCGCATCTGACAGCTTTTTTCTGTACTTTGCGATGGTCTCGTCGTTCTCCTTCAATAGATTCTCTGTCTGCGTCAACCGCTCCGTAACTCGCCTCAGCTCTATCTGCAGGTCACTGATCTGCTTCTGTAGAACCTCACGCGGCGTGAAGCTGGCATCAGCCTTTCTGATCGTGTTGTCGACGACCTCGTACACGAATTGAGATACCGAGACGTCATGACGGGAAGCGTAGTCTTTCCACTGCTTGACCAACTCCTCGGTCGGCAAATAGACCATCACGACCCGCTTCTTTATCGTCGCAGTCTTTCCTAAATTCGGCCTTCCGGGACCTTTTTTCACCAGCACACAACAAATACCCAAAAAACATCTGGCTATTAATAATTTGCTAGCAACTAATGTGCGAGGGCCCGGATTTGAACCGGGGGACCCCTGCGAGAACAGATCTTGAGTCTGTCGCCTTTGACCGAGCTTGGCTACCCTCGCGCGGCCATTTGGTAGGTTTGGTGGGGTAATAAACATTC
>Ga0315286_10001128_pt1 | contig 23879 bp, 16 predicted proteins | sample YL17G10_0_MG_FD_205038 | JGI IMG/M metagenome (GOLD analysis project Ga0315286, IMG submission 205038) | Sediment microbial communities from Yellowstone Lake, YNP, Wyoming, USA - YL17G10_0 | ecosystem: Environmental > Aquatic > Freshwater > Lake > Sediment | place: USA: Wyoming | collected...
ACGCTCAGCCCATCGAGTTTCTTCCTGGCCTTCTTGGATTCTTCGTAGTAGAGTTGAGCATTCGATTCGACCGAGCCTTTCGCATCGAGTTCGACGAGTGCGTCCTTCACTTTCACTTTGAGGACCGCGCTCTTCCCGTCGTACGAGACGAATCCCTTGATTCCGTTCAAGGGGATCGATTCGGTCAGGTTCTTCTTCGCCAGCGATAGGATGCTTGAGATGACTGGGTAGTTCTCGAACAGGAAATCCCCCATCAGCTGATACTCCCTCGCCTCGTCCTGGAGTTTGGTGACGGCGGATTCCTGTTGCAGCAACTTTCTGTCGAGCCGCTCCGACTCGAGCACTGACTCCTTCGGCTTCTCCTTCTTTGGCTTTGGCAGGCTCGTGATGTAGTTCTCAACGGCTTCAGAGAAGGTCTTGAACTGCTCTGTCGATGAATCATCGTAGATCCGCATCCTGAACGGCACGACGTCCTCGATGATGGAGTCTTTCCGGACGATCAATCCAGCGCCTCGCGAGAGAATCTCGGCTTGAATCTGCTTCACGACATCGAGAATCGCACGGACCTCTTCGACTGTGAGCTCATTCGCCATCCTCCTTTTGTCGACGGCCGCCTTCGCGCATATCTCCTCGCTGTATCTTCCACCAGTGTTGAGCCTGGTAGCCAATGTCCTTACCAGGTCCGTGTCGGAGGTCGTCAGGAACTTGAAGAGGTCCTCGACGGAGATTGAAGACGGATCGGGCACAGGAGGTGGGAACAGGAAATCACGTTTCGCTCTTACGTCCCTGTGCTTCCAGGTGTGGCTCGTCAATGGTTGGACGATGACCCCGTCCTTGACTAGGATTATGTTCCCCTCGGCGAATAGTTCGAGAACGAGCTCCCAGGTCCCATCCTTCTCAAGGGTGACGACCGCAATCCTGTCGAAGCCCTGCTGTCTGATGGCGGTGATCTTCGCATTGGTCAGCCTTTTCCTGAGCATCATGGCAAAATCGGACGGTTGCTTCCCGCCCTCCTGTCCGGCTTCGGACACGTACAGCCACCTACCTACCCGGAAGTGGATGAACGTCTTGCCTTCGCCCGGGGTCCTGACGGACAGGATGAGATGGTCGAGCGTTGGGTGATAGATCTTGTCGACATAGCCCCCGACGAGCGCTTGGAGGTCCCTGACGGAGGCCATGACGTCAAAGCTGCTTTCAGACTCCTTCATTCTGCGAACCATTCCTGTGCGCTCTAATAAATTATGCGGAAGGCATCCGACCCTCATATCCCCTCTCAGTCCGGAGCAAAGTAGATTATCAACGGGGGTCTTGCACGGTAGCATGGGTGCAGCACCCTTCGTCAGCACTTTCATCGCAATCGCTTTGATACCGGTGGCATTCCTCTTCACGCATGCCTATCTCAGCGGGAAGAGGCATCTTCCGTATCACAAATTGACCGGGACGGTCGGGATCCTCTGGGACTTGATCGCATCATTCTTCTACATGATCTTCAGAGTCAGCAGCCAGGTTACCGGCGCTGTGCTGATCTATGGTGCCGTGCACGGCACTATCGCCGCAATCGTGATCCTATTCGAATTCATCGTCCTGGGGACGGGATTGCTGCAATGGAGAACCGGGAAGAAGAGCGATCTCCACAAGAAGACTACGCCGATCCTCTATGTGATTTGGTTCATCGCATTCCTCTCGGGCGAGGCCTTCTACATCATCAATTACCTCCTCTGACGGATCTGGATGGTCACGGTGCAATGGTTTCGGTTATGGGCCGATCCATATGTGCCTGGATGATGGATTTCTTGCATCCAACAACCTTTTAATACACCGGGCAAGATGCCTTGCGGCCAGACATCAAAGCCACTGTGGCTTAGAGGTATAGCGACGCCTTGGTAAGGCGTAGGTCGAGGGTTCGATTCCCTCCAGTGGCTCTTCCGATTCTTCCCATCGTCTTTCAGGGAGCTCATCATGCGGATATCGTCCAGGATGCCATCTGGCGCGTGTCCGCCTGCGTGCGCCATCGCATGCGCGCGTGCGTGGCCTGGATGGCGAATTAGCATCTGTTATATACTTGGCGCTCCCACGTACGTACAGGGATGCACTATGCCAAAGAGTCTCATCGAAGGTGCACTTAGCGGAGCATCAGTTACTACCGACCAGCCTCTGCAGGCGCAACCGAAGACCGCGGAAGACCTGGAGCTTGAGAAGATTGCGAGTCAGCTCGATATCTGCATCAAGTTGATCGGATGCGGAGGCGCGGGCTGCAACACCGTGAACCGATGCGTAGAGAGCCGCCTTTCCAATGTCGAGATACTGGCTCTCAACACGGATGCGAAGCATCTACTTTCGATCAGATCGCCACGGAAGATCCTCATCGGAAAGACCACCACGCGGGGCTTGGGGGCTGGTGCCCGACCAGAAGTCGGCGAGAAGGCCGCGATGGAGAACGAACCGGAAATCAAGGACTTCTTGAAGGATGCCCAGATAGTGTTCATCACCGCAGGGATGGGCGGGGGCACGGGCACTGCTTGCTCGACCGTGGTCGCTCGCGTCGCGAAGGAGACCACCCGCGCGCTCACCATCGGGGTCGTGACCCTCCCGTTCAGGTCCGAGGGCGAGATGAGAATGGAGAACGCCATGGCCTGGCTCACCAAGCTGGCGAAGCTCTGCGACACGACAATCGTCATTCCCAACGATACACTCATCGAGCTCGTTCCAAACCTTCCAGTCCAGGCGGCCTTCAAGGTCGCGGACGAGTTGCTCCTCCAGACCATCGGCGGACTGACTGAGATGCTGACACGTGCAGGTCTCGTGAACGTCGACTACGCCGACCTGAGGACCATACTCAACGAAGGCGGGGTCTCGTTGATCGGCGTGGGCGAAGCCGAAGGCAAGCCCGGAGAAAGGATACAGGATGCCGTTGACGAGGCTCTGGATTCCCCCCTTCTCGGGAAGATCGACCTGAAGGATGCCCGAGGCGCGCTGGTCCGGGTCGTCGGTGGGCCCGACATGAACATCGAGGAGGCCGCAAAAGCCGCCGAGATAATTTCGAGCAAGATAAAGCCGGACTCGAGGCTCATCTGGGGCTGCTCAGTCGAGAAGGAGATGCAGGGCAAGGTCAGGCTCCTCCTAATAGTTACAGGGGCGAAGTCGCAGTATGTCCTGCTCAGGGACGGCAACGAACCCGTGCTCTCGAGGACCACGGAGGATTACCAGGGACGCGTGAACCTCCCTGACCATATCCACTCTGACGAGGACCAATCGCAGTTCGTCCGCTAGAGCCCGCGCTCAGCTCAGCTTCAACAGTAGGTTGGCAAAGGCACCCATCGCGATGGCCAGGGCCATCGAGGCGGCGGCCACGCCGACAGTGTTCTTGAGCCCGAATTCTTTCAGCATGACCGCGAACGCAGCGATGCACGGCATGAAGATGGCCATCACTAGCGCGAAGACGAACATCTGATGATTCGAGAGCACAAGCGCTAGATTGCCCGTGCCGCTGAGCACCATGAGCATCTGGAGGGCCATCTCCTTCCTCAGCACACCGAACACAAGTGCCACCGCCGCGATCGATGGCAGGCCGAGCACAGAGATCATGAATGGTGCGGCAGGACGCAGCAGTGACTGCAACACGCCGTACGCCAGGAGTGTCTCGATGATGATGCTTCCTGCCAGCAGGAGCGGAAAGGCGATGGTGAGGAATTCTTTCAATCTGATGTAGGTCTTGATTGCGGACTGTTTGGCGGATGGCCACCTCATGTCGGGTATCTCGATGCACATCCCAGTGGGCTCGAACTTGATCGCTCTGTGCAGCGCGAGCCCGAGCAACACGAGCATCCCCATCAGGATAACATAGATCAACAGCGCCCACCATGCTCCCGCGAACTTGCCCACGGAGCCGATGATGATTGCGGTCTGCGCCGAGCATGGCACCGCAATCGTGATCAGGGTTGCGAGGATGAGTCGTTCTCTTCTCGACCCCATCGTTCTCGTCGACAGTAGGGCCGGGACATTGCATCCGAAGCCGACTACCATGGGGATGACCGCTCTCCCGTGGAGACCGAGCCTGTGCATGACACCATCCAGGAGCGAGACGACCCTTACGAGATATCCAGTGTCTTCAAGGACCGACAGCATGACATAGAACACCAGGATGTAAGGGATCACAAGTGCGAGCATCGCCTCTATGCTGAGAGAGATCCCCTCCAGGATGCCCGATGCCAGATGATTCCCGGCTTGGGTCCCTAGGTCGTGGAAGAAAACGCCTCCCGTGTGTTCGTAGATGTGCACGAGTGCACCCTCCAGCAGCCCTCCGAAGAACACGAGGATGACGAACATGAGTGCGAGGACGCCGACGAGTATTGGGATGCCAGTGGCGGGTCTCAGAGTGATATCCTTCGCTATGCTCTTCCTGGTCCTGTAGGCCGCGGCCCTGCTAAGGACCTCTCCGGCGATTCTTCCCGCCTCTCCGAACCGGTCCCTCTGGATGTGGACGACGATGTCCTCACCGTGGGTCCGGCGGAATTCGTCCCTGAACCTCTCAGAGAGCTGTTTTGCTCCGTCGCTCGCTCCGTCGATGACGCTTCTGTCCCCCATGAGGAGCCGGATCGCCACGCTTCTGACGGGCGGACCCCCTTCTTCAGGCTGGACTACCCTCTCCAGCTCCTTGATCATTCCTTCGATGTGTGAATCGTACCTTACGGCGAACCCGCTCCTCCGCCTTATCTGCACGGAAGTGTAGAGCAGCGAGTCGACGCCCTCCCCCTTGGTCGCGACCGTGGGGATGACCGGCATCATGAGTATGCGTTCAAGCTTTGGAACATCCACCTCGAGCTTGCTCCTCCTCAGGACATCGTACATGTTCAGAGCGGCGACGACGTTGTACCCAGCCTCGATGAGCTCGAATAGGAATACGAGGTTGCGCTCGAGCCTCGTCGCGTCCAGGACCGCTATCACGGAGTCCGACCTCCTCTCCGTGAGCAGTCTGGTGGCCACGCGCTCCTCGTCAGAGTTGCCCGCTAGTGAATAGGTGCCTGGGAGGTCCACCACGGTCAGTGTGAGGCCCATGAACTTGGCCTTGGCTTCAGAATACTCCACTGTAGTGCCAGGATAGTTGGACGCGATCACGCCCACTCCTGTGAGCTGGCTGAAGAGCATGCTCTTGCCAACATTGGGGTTGCCAGCCAGGGCGATCTCCAAAGACTCCGCCTCCTATCCTGCTCTTATGACATGGAGGACGTCCCCTCTGGTGCGGGAGAGGGCGACCTTAGTCCCCTTCAGGCTGATTATGATCGGTCCTCCCATGGGGACCCTCTTCTCGATCCTTATCTCGCTGCCGGGAACAAAGCCCATGGACAGCATGGAGCACAGCTCGTCGTTGTCCCTCGAGATCAGGTGAGACACGACGGCGGTCTCTCCCTCTCTCATCTCCGAGAGAGGCACGTCGCAGCTTGTGCACTTATCGCATGTGATGCCTCTCTCACACTTCGGTATCTCACGTCCGTCCGGGCATTTGTCTGGATGTTGCATCATCCTGCAGAGGCTCTGCTCCGCCTCGTCCGTGAGGGCATGTTCCATCTTGCACGCCTGTTGGTGCGTGGTCGGCCCTTTCACGCCGATGAAGTCCGCCAGGAAACGCTCGAGCAACCGGTGTTTTCGAGTCACTTTCGAGGCGATCTTCCTGCCCTTCGGCTTGAGGACCACGCCCCGATACGGCTCATGCTTGACGTAACCCTTTGCGGAGAGTTTGTGGAGCATCTCGGTGACGCTGGCAGGGGCAATGTTCAACTCTGCCGCGATGTCGGAGGTCTTTGCCTGTCCACCCTCCTCGGTGAGTTTGTAGATTATCTTGAGGTATTGCTCGATTATCTCAGGGTCCATCATGCGAGAATTAGGCATACCTAAATTTATACCCTCGCTTCTTACACTAGTCCACCCTTGCGGGGCTCGTCCGTCAAATTCCTCATTGGCGCCCGAGGCCTGTAGCAGGGCTCTGGAGCTTACCCTCGAGAAGGGGCGCTAGATTCGCAAGAGGCAATAGGTATATCCCGTCCCTAGAGTCTTCGCGTGGAGGGTATGCATGATCCGAACGGTTGTTAAGAGGGACGGTTCGAAAGAGCCTTTCTCTGCGGAGAAGATCGCTTTGAGCGCTACCAAGACAGGAGCACCGTCTGCCGTTGCGAGGCGGATCGCAGAGGAGATCCAGGCCAGCCCCGACCTCAAGGAGGAGACTACCAGTGCTGACATACGGGCTGCGGTCTTGGTCAGGCTTCAGCAGATCAATCTGGCTTGGGACCACGCTTGGCGTCAGTATGAGTATGAGGTCAAGAAGAGACCGACGAAAGGGAAGTCCTGAGCCTCGGGTCGCCCGAGAAGTTTCTTATGCCTCGACTTCCTTCAACGTGACATGGCAAAGCAAGTTCACGCAGCACATATTCTAGTGAAGAACGAGGACAAGGCAAGGGATCTGCTGACCAAGATAAACTCCGGGGAGAACTTCTCTGACCTGGCCAAGAAGCATTCCGACTGCCCATCAGGCAAGAAGGGCGGGGACCTCGGATGGTTCGGCCGAGGGCAGATGGTCAAGGAGTTCGATGAAGCGTGCTTCTGCGGTCAGAAGGGCGCCACGGTCGGCCCCGTCAAGACGCAGTTCGGGTACCATCTGATCAAGATCCTCGACCAGAGATAGACGCTGATCCAGATCAGAATGGGACATTGTGATGTCCATCGAACGTGTCCAATCCATCTGGTTCTGGCATTCAGGGCTCTCATGCCTTGCGAGTTGCCGGGATCGCGAAATGTGCCCCCATGATCCTATGCGTCCGCTCCGAATCCGCAGTAAAGGATCCGAAGTGACTCGAACCCATTGTAGATAGTATCCATGCAAGTCGAGTCAATGCTTCTGGGTCGGGGTAGTCTTGACTGTTCTGGGAGGTCGGGCGTGGATGACCTCATTCATCCATTGGACGAGCTTTCTGTAGGCCTCCTGGCCTTTGGAGGTCAGGATGATGCGTTCGTGGCCATCGTTTGAATTCTCCATCTCGACCAGCCCACGTTCAGTCATCCATGAAACGTATCTCCTGAAGACGTCGTAGTTGACGTTGGATGCGACCTGGAGCCTGGTCTTTAGCATCGGCCCCTCCTCCCTCCACAGCCGCTCGAGCAGTCGAGCAACGACATATAGGTCTGGTCGCTCCAGGGGAGGGAGATCCGTCATGGGTCACACGTTCCTGAGGTATGTCTCCATCTTATCCCTCAGAGCATCGAGCCGCATCGACCAGTCGCCAAAAGTGCCCTCCGCTTCGTCGGTCTGGCGTTTCCTCCATCTCATGTACAGAGCCGAAGCCAGCCCGCCGAAAAGCAGAGCGAGCGCGACAAGTATGACTGCGACCGACGATATGGACTGCAACAAGGTGACGATGCCAGCGAATCCAAGGATGAACGCAATGTACGAAAAGAGGAATATGAGCACCCAGTCTCCAGGCTCCCTGTACATGCCACCCTTTCGGCGCGCATGTAACCACTTCGGGATCTCCCTGTATGATTCAGCGACCAACTCGAATGAACTTGGCTCGTCTTGAGGAGGTTTTGATGAAGTGACTTCTCTCGAAAGCGCCGCCTCGAGCCTGGCAGCCCAAGATCTAAGCTCCTGAATTCTCGGCTTCATTCTAGCCATCAGCCACCGCCAAGCGAGGACTGTGAAGGCGGCGGCTCCTGCGAAGCCGATGAGCAGAGACACGGTGCCCCGGTCCTGTCCACTTGAATCACTCGGAAGATAGAACCAGCTGACCAACGTGAGAACTGCCAAGAGGAGGGCTCCCATCAATCCTAAGACGATGATGCCATCGTCGTAGTTCGACTTAGTTGCCTCGTAGGCTTCGGCCGAGAGTCGGCGCCCTTCTGATAGGCTGTCGATTAACAATGCACGGGTGTCGGTCTCCACCCCCGGCATTGATATTGGAAGCTGGGACAGCCTCGGCAGCACCCGCTCGCTTGCGAAGGCCGCCGATTTGTAGAGATTGACGAAGGATAGCGCCAACGAGATCGGAGAAGCGTAGGCTAAGAGCAACAGTATCACTATGGTGCTCCAGCGGGATGGAGTCGCATCCGCCTGATATGTGATGGCTGTCCCCTCTGACGTCTGCCGAGCCCTGATCTTCGTCGCAACTGAGGGCGATATCTGGACCCAGAGATGGCCAGGCTTCTCAGACACGCGGTAATTCGAGATGCGGAGCCGATGCGCGAGATCAGCTAGAACGGCTTCCGGCTCTCCTTGGACCGTGTGTAGTCTGAAGCGGAGGAGGAAGACAGTAGCTATCGAGGCCAACACGCCAACTTCAAAGCTGATGATGCCCAATCCGACCCAGGAGGGGATGCTTCTTGACAGCGCAAAATCAAGGATTTTCATAATTGCAAAAGGCAGGATTACCAACCCGGCAATCGCTGCAATAGCCTTCTTCTGTTCCCGCCGTGTGCGGTCAAATGGGGGCTTCATCTCGATTTGATCTCCCATCTTGAACCATCTCTGGGTCGCGTATGCCACGATAGTCACAACGGCCGTAAGCGGCCCGGCTGCGAGGAGGCTGAAGTAGGCTGTCGCGTCAGCTTTGAACTCAATTGAAGTCGACGTGGATCCATCGTTGACAAACACCAGGTATAACTCCCATATTGGACCTGCCACCATCGAGCTTCCAGTGCCGCCACCTCCTATGGTCTCGTATCCAGTGTAATTGTATGATTTCCCTGCAACGAACCTCTCGTAGTTGTTCCGGTCCAATTCGAGAAGATAGATCTGAGATCCCCAATCCGCCAAACTAGTGCTTTCGGAGTACTCTAGCTGGCCGAACCCGTAAATCGCGAACCGGAATGCACGGTAGGAGTGTGGTTCGATGACTATGGTCTGTTGTTCGACGTGCACGGACAAGACGGTTACAGACAAGAGGATGGTCCCCACGAGTATGGCGAGCGCGGCCAGTGCCATCATTATCCGCCCCTTTTTCTCTGACCACACCCGAGCTGGCTTGACCTCCGCGCTCATCGCAAGTGCCACCCTCCAATCGAGTACGCCACGATTAATCAGTAAGCATCTATAGCTGGATAAGAGTTACTCCGCGCCGATACATCTCGATGGGTGCTGGCTCGGTCGCGAGAAGGAGAAAATGAGCCGTCTCGATTATGGTTGCCTTTGTCTGGCTTGAATGTGAAGTGGGCCCAACCGGATTTGAGACTGCTCAAACCACTGGCTCGGCCAGTTCAGGTACATCGTCCCCAATATACGGCATTTTTGGAAGGGTATCAGTAACGAGGGGTTCGTAGCCTCTCGCAAACCCTTTACCTATTCTTCTCAGGTACCCTTTATCCATCCAGAGATTCCCATCTCTTTGACGACTATCTCAACAGGAGCAGGCTCGCATGTCCTGTTCGCCCCAGAATCATCTAGATACATAATGCGGGGATTCAACCTGAACCGGCCCTTTGAGGAAGGTTTGACTACCAGTCTCACATCCTCGGTCTTTAGAGCGTCGAGCCTTCGCCCCTTCAGATTGATTTGACTATCCTCCATCCGATACTTCTCGGGTTCTTGGATCACGAGGAATCCCTTGGGGATTATCGCTTCCACCTTCGTGAGTTGGGCAGGTCCTCTCCCGGCATTGATCAATTCGATTTCGAGGCTGAGTTCCTGTCCTACATGCAGCTCTTTCGGCTTGGCGATCAGAGTTGCCTGCACATCGGCATGCTCGAACCTATCCAAACCCACCGCTGTCTCGTGTGTGGGTGCAGGAGATGGGAAGGCCATAGCTGTTGATACAATGTCCGGGGCAAGGAACACTTCTGCCAAGGACATCGCTAGCTCTCGATCCTCTTTGACTTTGGCTAATATCTTCAGCACTTGTTCTTTCCTTCCAGGCTGACCAGCCTTCTCGTAGGAAGAGACGGACGCCTGCAGAACCTTTTCAGCCATCGTGTAAAGCTTGGTCTTCTTCTCTTGATCCTCCTCGCTGCCTGCTTTGTTCATGTAGGCGTAACTATCGAACAGAAGCTTGCTGGCTTTCGCATATTCTGCAGCGCTCTGCAGATTTGCCTTCAGGTAGTACTTGGCAGCGCTCTCAAGGTTCTGTACAGCTGCTGCATGAAGGGTGGAATCAGAGGTGTCAGAATATCTAGCACCTGCTCCCAAGGCCATACATAGTCTACTATGCCCCAATGCCAAGTTCTTCGCCTTGTCGCCAGGGCTGAGAATCTTTGCCTCGTCGAAGAGATGTGCGGCTTCCTCGTAGAGCTCGGGAGACGATTCTGCCTCTGCTTTCGCCATCGCCTTCCAGGCCTTTGACAGAGTGATGATCAATTCGATCTCCTTGCGGTCCTGATCAGTGGAAAGTCTTTGCTTGATCTTGGCGAACATGTCAGCCACAAGTCCATACTTCTCGGATGCGCTGCTCAAGTTACCTCCCTTGTCCAATACTCTCGCTTCTTCAAGTGCGATTCTTGCTCTGCAAAGCCCCTGTCTGTGTTCGATAGCTTCTATCAGCCTCTTTACCATCTGCTTCTCGTCTGGGCTCTCAATCTTTGCCAGACGCTCGCGCATCTGTGTCTCGGAATCCCTGAACAGATTAGAAGCTTCTCTGAATGCGTCAATCGACTCCTTGCTTCGTTCTTTCTGACTCAGGTCTTCGGCATTCTCTACCTGCGCCCATGCCACGTAGTTGGCCGACAGGAAGCTCCACTTCTTCGTTGATTCGTGGAGAGCAGCGGCCCTCTCGTAGGACTCCTTGGCCTGCGCGTACTCCTGCCTCGAATGATGATACCTCGCTCTCTCTATTTCCTCCCAGGCCAACATGTATTGAGAATGGTCATCGTACAGGGCGCTGAGACGGGGAAGTTTCTCGGCGGCAATCTTAAAGTCATCGGATGCGAGCCGGAACTTCTCCGCAGCCTTTGGGTGTTCATCCAGAATGTCAAGGAACAGGGCGCTCTTCCAGTGGCACTCCGCGATCCGGCTGAACATGTTCACTTTCCGATAGCTCTCGGCTGCTGCCTCAAGGGCCTCGATTGCCTTTACGAGATGCTTGGTCTGCCCCGTGAGATCATAGAGACTATGCAATCCGTCAATGAGCTTATGTCGACAGTAGCCAATAAGGTCGACAAGAGTTGCATCTAGTTCCCTGGCTGGTGACAATGACTTCTCCAGTAGCTCGACTGCAGTCTCCTCGCAACGAATACCTTCCTTGAGCAACTCTTCCTTGATGACGGGATCCTTCGCCAACTCGGCGAGCTCAAGTTTCGCGTGGCCCAAAGGTCCATGCCACCAGCCTTGCGAGCCGACATCGAATGGGTAATATTGCTCGACAAGTCGCAATGACTTCATCCGTTCGTCTATCGCCTCTTCCAGGAGAGTAGCCTTCCTCTCTGGATCCGTCTCGGTCTCCGCCAGGCCGATCAGAACATGATCCAGCATGTCGTGGGCGATTCCCACTATGTCAGGGAAGCCGGAATCGAACGCTTTCCGAAGTTGCTCCCTGACAAATGGGATGCCTTTCTCCGCAAAGGCGCGCTTCTTTCTCAGATCCGTCTCAAAGAAAACCAGTCTGGCATAGTGTCCGGCCTCTGGGACCTCAACCCACGTGTCCGACCTGCACGCAGGAGTCACGTGTGAGATTGATGAGAAGGCATCCTTGGCTTCGTGAGCATATCCTAGATTCTTGCCGAAGAGATATTGTCGGGTATCTTCATCCTCCACTCCGCACCCCTTCCAACTTATCCTACCAGCAAGCCACTCAAGGACGCAGCCAATTAGCATCTTGTCTCGAGTCCTCCGACAGTTGTCCAACGCCTTCTGCAAGAGATTCATCGTTTCGTCAAACCCAACAGACGATGGCAGATCAGAAATGAGGTCAAAATGCGGCAGCTCCAGAATTGCCTGTTGTTCAGAGAGACTGACGGCTTTCATCCAGTAATCCGTCGCCCGTTTGTCGAACGGACCGCGGCTATGGATGTCATGGAATGCATCGCCGAATAGCTTGACGAAGGCCGCGCTGATTGCATATACCGCCGCAAGAAGGCGTGAGTCTTCCGTGGGTTCCAACGATTTGATGGCCCTATCCCCATGGTCCACGACGCTTTTCACAATCCTCTCACGGCGCTGAAAATCCTCTTCGAAAGCGTATGCCAAGGCTGCACTCAACGCCGACCGATGGAAGGTTAGGCCTAGTTCCATGTGATTGTCAATCTCCTCAAAGCCTTTCAGGGCTTGGTCAGAAAGGCTCCACGTCTCCGCAATAAGCTTCTTTCTCTTCTGTTGGTCAGACGTCAGCCAGTAGTTCGAAAAAGCCAGCATTGCTTCGCAGCGTTTGGCTAAGGAGGGCGCCGCAGGCTGCATTGTCTCACGGTACGATCCTAGGACCTGGTCATACGTAGCGATCGCATCTCCGAGCTGGCTCCTGAACTCCTCCAGGTGGTCGGCCTGGAAGGCGGCATTGAACAAGGCGTAGGCAAGTGATTCGCCGATATGGGCTGTCCTAGCCACATCCGTCTCGGAGAACGATGATAGGGCGCTGCGATACAAGGTAGCGGCACCTAGCCAATCGTACTCCCTCTCCTGCTCATTCGCACGGCTCAGAAGCGACTGTAGATCTTCCTTGTCTTCAGCCATATCCCCAGACTTGAGGGCGGATAGCCTTTCCGTCCCTATGGTCTTTTCCGAGGCGAGGCAGTAAGAAACGCACGCATCCAGAGGGCAAAAAGGGTCGAAATCGTACCTTTGCAGCAGATGCCAGAAGTTTGAGTGGGCCCAACCGGATTTGAACCGGTGATCTACGCCGTGTAAGGGCGTTGTCATAACCACTAGACCATGGGCCCGTGCGGGGTCCAACGTTCTATCCCGTTTTTAATGATTGCCAGGCGTTTGAAGCCCTTACAGTCTCCGAGAACCCCTTCCCGAATGCTGCCAGATTCTCTCCCTGCTTCGACTGGATGTTCATCTTAATGGCATTCTCGAAATATCCCCGCTGTAGACCGGTTATGCCTGTCCCTGCCAGGGCCCCTACCATTACGACGTTCGTAGACATCTTCACGTCCTCTTCCTCGGCCAGCTTCACTGCGTCTATCGCCACGAAATCCTTCGCGGATCGCATGACGATCGCCCGGACCTCCTCCAGGGTCGGGTACTTGAGCTTCTGGCTCGAGACGCTCAGTGGAACGATCCTCTCCATCGATGAGATGACCACCGTTCTCTTGGATGCATTGCATGCCGCCCGGGCCGTCTCTAACAGCTCGAAGGAGAGGATGACATCAACCTTGCCGGCAGGAATCAACGGGCTGTGGACGTCCCCTATCCGAGCGGTGCACACGACAGAACCCCCTCTCTGAGCCATCCCGTGGGTCTCGCTCAGAAGCACGTTCTTCCCTGCAAGGAGCGCGGCTTCACCTATGATCTTCGAAGCCGTGATGATCCCCTGTCCCCCCACTCCGACCAGATAGACGTCGGGCATCACTTCCCCTCCTTGATGGCCTTCGACGGGCATACCTGGGTGCAGACCCCGCAACCTGCGCACAATGTCTCGTCGATGCTCTGGACCTTGTCAATGCTGGATATGGCAGGACACTGGAACTTGTCCACACAGGTCCTGCACTTGTTGCAGACCGTTTGATCGATATGAGGTTTCTTGGCCGTGATGCCCGCCTTGTCCTTCCTTGCGAGAAGGATGCACTCTCTCCGAGCGATTATTACGGACACGCCCTCCTGGGCCACGGCCTCCTTGACGGTCTCCGTGGTCGTTTGGATGTCGTACGGGTCCACGACCCTCAACCACTTCACCCCACACCCTTTCACGATGTCATCGATTGAGACCGCGGTGATTTCGCAGCACGAGGGCCCGACCGCGCTCCCGGGATGGGGCTGATGCCCCGTCATGGCCGTCGTGCGGTTGTCCAAGATCATAAGTAGGAACTTGTGTCCGTGATGCACGGCGTTTATCAAGCCTGGAATGCCAGCATGAAAGAATGTCGAGTCGCCTATGAATGCTATCACCGGGGCGTCGTTCACCATCGCGAGCCCGCCCGCCGTCCCGACGCTGGATCCCATGCAGACGAGAAGGTCTGCGGTCCTGTATGGAGGTGCGACCCCGAGCGTGTAGCACCCGATGTCTGATGCGAATATCGCCTTCTTTCCCACGGCCTTGTTGACGGCGAAGTACGTGGCTCCATGAGGGCACCCTGCGCAGAGAACGGGTGGGCGGCTTGGTAGCCCGCTGGGGGTTATCGGCACGCTTGGCGCTTCGCCCTTGACGCCGAAGGCTTTCCGGATGGCCGCTTCCACGATGCTCTGATCAAACTCATGTGCTCGTGGGAGGGCACCATCGGATTTTCCGATAATCCTGGTCTTCAGCGTTCTTTGCTGGGCGAGCGCACGGATGGCATTCTCCAGAATGGGCTCGAGCTCCTCCACGACGAGCACGACATCGTGGCTACTCAGGAAGTCGCCGACCAATTCGGATGGTAGCGGATGCGAGAAGCCGAGCTTGAGGACATCCACTTCGATGTCCAGCGAGTGCACGGAATCCATCGCGTAGTTGGATCCCGCCGATGACGTTATGATCCCTCGTTTTCCGCTCTTGCCGATATGGTGAATCTCATTGAACGTTGAGATCTCGGCCAGACCCTCGGCCATCTTCAGCTTCTCGAGCAGGACCAGATGACGCTCACGTGCGACCGCTGGCACGGTGACGAATCGGCCTGGGTCCTTCACGAATTCCTTCTTCTTCGGGCCTTTGATGATCTCTCCTACCACGACCGGTCCTCGCACGTGGGACACACGGGTCGTTGTCCTCACGATCACCGGCAGCTCCAGCCTCTCCGAAAGCTCGAACGCCTCCTTCGTCATCTCGTAACACTCCTGAGGGTTCGAAGGTTCAAGTAGCGGAAGTCCGGCCAACAGGGCGTAGTACCTGTTGTCCTGCTCGTTCTGGCTCGAGTGGCAGGACGGGTCGTCGGCGGTCACCAGGACGAAGCCTCCTCTCGTGCCTGTGTAGGCGAATGTGATGAGGGCATCCGCGGCCACGTTGACCCCGACATGCTTCATGCTCACCAGAACCCTTACGCCGGAGGTCGCGGCGCCGATGGCGAACTCGGTCGCGACCATCTCGTTCGTGGAGTACTCGAAATAGATTCCGGCGTCCTTCGCCACGCGCGCGAGTGCATCGCCTATCTCCGATGCGGGCGTCCCGGGATATGTCGTGGCGACTGAGACACCGGCTTCCAGGGCTGCGCGTGCGATGGCCTCGTTGCCAAGCAAGAGCACCTTAGAACCGGGAGCCGCTTCCAGAATGCGTTCCATTGTCTCGATGTGATTGGACCCGTAGTGGAAATACCTTTTCAACGGCCTCAAACACGGGTAAAATTCAGCCAGCTGTTGAAGTATCTCCCGCCGTCTTCCCCACAAACCCTTTACTCTCGCCTAGATCGTTCTATGCGACAACGCGTTCCTGTTCGATTCTAGCTGTACCCCCGTTCAGTCGCGCCCATTCCCTGATAGCGCCCGCTCTCGTTAACGTCGTGGCGACGTGCGCTGACAAAGGGCTAGAAATGGGTATGTCGGCTGCCGATATGATTCCGTCTCCAAGCACACCCCTGAAGAAACATATACTCGAAGCCTGTTGTGCGCACGGGGGAGTTGTATGGTGCCGATAATTGACAGAGACCTTCTGCCTGATCGACTCGGGAAAGAACGGAAGCATTCATCATGGGTTGCTATTTCCGCAGTGATTCTCGTCGCCGTTCTGATGCTGGGCGCAATCGCGGGGCTGATGGTTCAAATCGCCAACAACGGAGGACCACATCCATCTGAAACTCCCGTTACAGTCCCTGCAGGGATACTCTATACCATGCACAGTCCGATCTTCATCGATGGGAACGTGGGATTCACAACTGCCAATGGGGTTTCCGGGGGGAGCGGCATGGCATCCACCCCTTACATCATAGCCGATTGGGACATAAACGCGTCAACCGCGAATGGTATCTGGATAAATGCTACAGATGCGTATTTCATTGTCAGGAATTGTTACGTTCATGACGGCTCGTATAGTATCGTTCATGGTGGCTCATTTGTCTATGATGGCATCTATCTATCCAATTGCGTCAATGGCACCTTGGAAAACAACAACTGCGCGAACGATTCTGTCGGCATAGTTCTCGGCTCATCGACCAACAACACGCTGATCAACAACACATGCGATCAGAACTATTTCGACGGCATCGTTCTCAGCCCATCAAGCAACAACACGCTGGTCAACAACACCTGCAGCTCAAACAAGGCGATTGGCATAGGTGTCTACTATTCGAGAGACAACACGCTGATCAATAACAACTGCAGCTCGAATTATCTATATGGCATAGATTTTGGCTTATCGAACAACAACATGCTGACCAACAACACCTGCTATAACAATGGGAATGGGATGAATCTCATCGTATCGAGCAACAACACTCTGATCAGTAACAACTGTAGCTCGGATCATCAATATGGCATATGGCTCCGCTCGTCGAACAACAACACGCTGACCAACAACACTTGCATCAATAACGATGCTGGCATACGTGTTGAATTGTCGAACAACAATACTATGAGCAGCAACGACTGCTCAAGCGATTATTACTGGGGCATACTTTCCGACTGGAGCAACAACAACACTCTAAGCAACAATGACTGCAGCTATAGCAAGTACGGTTGGGGTATAGTTCTTGACCGATCGAGCAACAATACCCTGATAAGCAACAACTGCTCAAACTGTGATGATGGCATAGATCTGAACTCTCTGTGCAACAACAACATGCTCATCAGCAACACCTGCTCGAACAACAACGGTTGGGGCATCCTTATCGATTCATCGAGCGACAACAACACCTTGTACAACAACAACTGCTCATCGAGCCACTTTGGTAACGGAATAGAACTCGACTCATCGAGCAACAACACTCTGGGCAACAACATCTGCAGCTCGAACTATGATGTTGGCATATTTCTCTCCTCATCGAGCGCCAACACAATAGTCAACAACAGTTGCTCGAACAATGGTGTTGGCATAGATGTCGCGTATTCCTCTGATAACAACACCGTGAACAACAACACCTGCACCCTGAATCACTGGTGTGGCATGTACCTCTACTCATCGGACAATAGCACATTGATCAACAACAACTGCAGCTCGAACGATGGTGATGGCATAGGCCTCTTGTTCTCGAGCAGCAACGTTCTGAACGGTAACAATTGCAGCCTGAACAATGGCAATGGAACACTTCTCCTCCAATCGAGCTACAATATTATGATCTGGAACCAAGTGCGCGATAACTCCCAATATGGGATGTACCTCGATCCAGGATGCTCATCCAACATCATCTCTCACAACGCTTTCATAGATAACAACGGGGCGGGGAGCACGTACGATGCAAGCCACATTCAAGCCTATGACGACGGAACCGACAACTCGTGGAACAGCACGGACGGCTACGGCAACTACTGGTCGGATTGGACGACGCCTGACGCTGTCCAGCCTTGGGGGGTAGTTGATAATCCCTATTTGTTGAACGGGAGTGCAGGTGCCATGGACTACTATCCTCTGACGACCACGCCCCAAGTACCGATACCCGAGTTCAGCATGATGCCGCTCGTGGTGCTGCTCCTCATGGCAATGATCGTGCTTGCGGGAGAGACGAGGCGGATGAAGAAATCGTGATCCTGAATGGTCGCCCCTCGTATTATGGGCTTTTCCGAGGCAGGGGTCAAATACCTTCTCAACGGCCTCAAACACGGGTAAAATTCAGCCAGCTGTCGAAGTTTCTCCTACCGTCTTCCCCACAAACCCTTTACAAAGCCACTCTACGCGTCGACGCCTTCTTCCGCGTTTCTAGGGGTTCGTCGCTCAAGCGAATAGAAGCCCGGTCACAACCGCTCTCGCTGACGTCGTGGCAAAGCAGGCTGATAATGGGCTAGAAACGGGCATGTCGATAACCGATGTGATTCCCGATCACAAGAACCACCCACAAGCCAGTAAGCCATGAGAGCCGTCAATCAGCGGGGGATTGAAACCGAGCCTGGACGATCCCGAATGAGGTGCCAACCACAAGGCCAATGCCGACATCAGCTCCTTGCGCCCGGTCCATCCTATTTCACTCTCTCATCAAACAGCTGATATGTCGTCATAGTGGCAACGAATGCCAGGGGTGGCATAACGGCTACAATCAAAAAGGCACTCACCTCAAGATACGCTGCGGCCGCAATGGCAGCAACCCAAAGAAGCAGATTGGCGAAGGTCGCTTCATAGCGCTTCTTTTGGAAGATCGCGACTCTGTCATACGCCGTCGATCGAAGCAGGAGACTGTAGGCGTCCTTTCCCATTGGTGTCAGGCGATACCCTTCATGCTTCTGCTCAACAAAGGGGGCGAGGCTCCTGAGATGATATGAGAGCGTAGGACTGTCGGGGATCTTTCCCGCGTTCATAATCTCAGTGAACGTTACTCCTTCCTTCTCTCCGATACTCCTCAGTATGTCTCTTCTCTTCTGGTGATCGAGCGCCTTGAATACCTCTTCTTCGAGGCTCATGGGCTCCTTTTCTTCCTTATCGGACATCCGTTTTACCCCACTCCCTATATGGAAGAACGGAGGGATAAACCCAAAAGTGAAGATGAATTCAGTAAAACTCAATCCACTTGAGCAGATTAGTCAAAAGTGGTCATGGTTCGGGCCCGCCATGCATGGATTATGACCCGGGATCTACCGGTGTCTGAAGATGGATGCTATACTTACCGGCATGGAAATCGGTCTTCGGGTTCCATTTCTCGTCGGTAGATAATGGCGTGTCCTTTCCTCCCCTATGGGTTTTTCCGAGGCGATGCTCAAAACCTTCTCCAGCTATCTCCAGGAATACGCTTCGTCCAATCCTCAACCAGCATTCCAGTATGCATGGTCCGCTCGGGAACGATTCGGTATTTTCATATAGCCTCACCAAGTTTGAGTCCCTGTGACGGGAAGGACCGCTTCGGAGAAGATACTTGGACGAGCTTCCAGGTGTCCTGATGCAAGAGCGGGAGCCGTCGTTGAGGCCAGCCCAGATCTAGTCATGTCTCACGAAAACACCTTCCTCGTTGGCAAATCCTTCTCATCCTTCGGCCTCGCGTACCCATGGGACCCGAGCAGGATAGTCATAGTCTTGGACCACAGGACCCCGGCGAACACAGCGACGACCGCATCTGTCCATGCGCGCATCCGCGCGCTTGTCAGAGAGTACGGCATCGAGAAGTTCTTCGACGCTGGAGAAGGCATATGCCACCAGATCCTCGTCGAGGAGAGGCTGGTCAGGCCGGGCCAACTCGTGCTTGGCACGGATTCGCATACAACGACCGCCGGCGCGGTCGGGGCTTTCGCAACGGGCATAGGGGCCACGGAGATGGCTGGCGTGTGGGCGACTGGCAGCCTTTGGCTGAGAGTCCCGAAGACCATCCAGATTGAGCTCTCTGGTCGTCTTCCACCGGGATCCTACTCGAAGGACGTCGCGCTCGACCTGACGCGAAGGCTGGGTCCTTCCGGCGCCGACTACAGATGCCTAGAGTTCACGGGAGATGCGACGCGGTCCATGACGGTGTCGAGCAGGATGGTCCTGACCAACATGGCCATGGAAGCCGGCGCGAAAGCGGGGATGGTCGAGCCGGACATGGTCACGACCGATTGGTACAAGGGGCATGAGGCCAACCTCGACGTCGTGCTTTCCGATGGCGACGCAAATTACGAGGACAGGCTCAAGGTGGATATCTCGGGACTTCCGCCCATGGTCTCCGGGCCTCACAAGGTCGAGGACGCCAAGGGCGTCGACAAGGTGGAGGGCATAAGGATCGACCAGGCCTTCATAGGTACCTGCACCAACGGTCGCCTGGAGGACCTCATCGCGGCCGCCAGGATCCTCAAGGGCAGGAAGGTGCATCCAGGTTGCAGGCTCATCGTGGCTCCCGCTTCGCGGAAGGTGCTGATAGAGGCAATCGGCAAGGAGGCGGCTCAGACGATCATCACAGCCGGTGGCACGATCCTCCCGCCGGGTTGCGGCCCATGCTTGGGCTCGCACGAGGGCGTTCTCGGAGCAGGTGAGGTCTGCATCTCGTCGAGCAACAGGAACTTCCGGGGACGGATGGGCTCCGATGAGGCCGAGATCTATCTTGCCAGCCCGGCTACGGTGGCGGCCAGTGCCGTCGAGGGCAAGATAACCGATCCGAGGAGGTTGCTCGTATGAGTGATCAGGGGAGGGTCTGGAAGTTCGGGGACGACGTGAACACGGACCTGATAATCTCAGGCAAGCATCTCGACAACTACGACCCCGCCCACCTCGCTTCTCATGCGATGGAAGGGGCGAACAAGGATTTCGCCTCAGGGGTCCGCCGAGGAGACATCATCATCGCCGGGGCGAACTTTGGATGCGGTTCTAGCAGGGAGCAAGCTGTGATGGCTCTCAAGCACGGTGGTGTCGAGGCGGTCATAGCGAGATCGTTCGCGCGGATATTCTATCGAAACGCGGTTAACCTGGGGCTTACGGTCGCGGTGTCCCCGAGCGCCGCTGACGTGTTCCAAGATGGGGATTCGGTAGTACTCGACCTTCCAGGCCATCGCCTCGTTTCGAGCACTGACAATCGCCTGGCAGACCTGGAGCCCGTGCCAGCCCATGTGAAGATGATCCTGGATGAGGGCGGCCTCGTACCTTTCATAAAGAAGAGGCTCAAGGAAAGGGGCGTCGCGGTGGGAACGGAACTGGTGACACGGGTGCGGTGACCTATGAGGTCACCGCCCAACAATGTCGCAGGACCCACATAACCATATAATACGCCCGGCCAATCCCTGTTCCAGGGCCCGTGGGGTAGCTAGGACATCCTATTGGCCTTCGAAGCCGAAGACCCGGGTTCGAATCCCGGCGGGCCCGCAGAGCTCCTTCTGCTCTGGCACTGGAGAAAAGACCTTAGGGAAGGAAAGGCGATTCGCCCTCCGTTTGGGGATATGGCTGAAGAGAAGGGCGGTCCGGAGTCGCTACTGAGCCGAGCGAAAGCGCTGGAGAAGGAATACGATTGGCTCGGAGCAGCTGATTCTTACGGGAGCGAACTTGAGGCGCTTCCCAAAGACGACCTCCTCGGAATCGGACGGGTTCAGGAAGAAGCCGCCCATGCTCTTTTCCGAGCAGCAATGCAGGCTGAGAACATAGAGGAATTCGGGGGTCGCCTGAGGAAGAGCGAGATGCAGTATGAAAACGCAAAGCGGTCTTATGTGAAAGCCATCTCCCCAGCATCATCGGCGCGGATTAATCGTTGTGAAGCGATGATCGCCTATCTGGGCTTCTGGCAGATCTCGGATGTCATCACCAAGAAGAAGGCTGTCAATGAGGCTTGGTCTCTCGCAAGGAAGGCGATGGACGGCTTTGGAGAGAATGAATCCTTTGAGCTCGCGAGGACATACAATGAGCTCTTTCTGAGCTCGTTCCTATCAATTTACTTCTCAGACGACCAGCAAGCACGAACGACAATTCTGCGTGAGGCGATTGGATATGGAGAGAAAGTTGCAGCGCTCTTATCGGACACGGAGAGCCGAGACGAACTCGTGAGAGTCCTTGTTATCACATCAGAATGCCTAGTGGCGCTGAACGGATTGCGCGCTCTCAGTAGTGAGGAATTTGACAGCAACCACGAAAAAGCTGCGCAGCACTGGCGCAGGGCAGCAGAGCTCTCCGAGGAGACAGCGTTGGAGCAAAAGGCAAGCGCTGACCTTATCGTGGGGCTAGGAGAGATACTCTGGAAAGACTTCGAGCAGCTAGCAAAGAAACAGCTTGAGTATGTCAAGAAGACGCGGGACAGGCTAGCGATTGGAGCAACGCTCGGAATCCTTGCATTCTACAACACCTGGTCATCTTATGGAAAGGATGATCCCGAGGAAGTCAATGCCCTGCTTGAAGAAGCTTCTCGATACGTCGAGGAAGGGAAGCGGGAGTTCGGAAGGATCGGATTCGTCACCCCCAACAACTTCGGAGGCATTTGGCTATCAAGCCCGAGTCAGTGGTGGTATCATCGGGCCAAGTTTCTTCTCGAGACGGATTTGAAGAAGAAGCGTGAGTGGGCCAAGAAGTCGCTCGAGGCCGCAATGTCGGAGTCAGTGCTAGCTGAGAAATCCGGATATCCAGGTTTTGCGGATTCTTCGAATTGGGCGCTTGGCACCACCATGACTGGGTTAGCCCAGACGGAGACAAACAAGAAAGACAAAGCGAAACTGCTGGAAGACGCAATCGGTCACCTAAAGGAGTCCCTGAGGGTGTCATATCTTTTTGAATCAGGGGATTCGTGGAGCTTAGGCTCTCTATGCTGTCTTCTCGCGGAGACTGAATTGGAGTTCGCTGAGACTACTGATGATATCGAATCAAGGAAAGCAAGCCTCGACACCTCAATATCCCACATGAAGGAAGGTTTGGGCTTGTATACAACCTACGAGTCCATTCCTTCTCTCGCAGACCTGTTAGATGAAGCTGCCTTAACGATAGTAGCTGAGCGATGGCGCGTTTTTGGAAGGGTGTTGCGGAGGAGCCACACTTTGTCCAATGATAGAGAGACGCTTGTCAGCTCCGCTGCGGCCTTTGAGAAAGCTGCTGAATTCGACGAAAAGGCGGATCTACCGAGCCGTGTCGCGGAGAGTCTATGGGAGGCTGCTCGAACCTTCGATGATCTGGGAGAGCATCTCAAGGCTTCGGAGAGATTCGGGGAAGCCTCTCAGCAGTATGAGAAGGCCGCGAACAAGATCAAGAGTCTCAGTCTGCTCTACAAGGATCAATCCCTGTACATGAAGGCCTGGTCAGAAATCGAGAAAGCAAGGTACCATCATGCTAGGCAGGATCCGGCCTCCGCGAAGGAGCACTACAACAGGGCTGCCGAGCTTCTCGAGTCAACAGGGAAATGGAGTCTCTTGTCGACCAACTACTTCGCCTGGGCGCAGGTCGAGGATGCTGAGGACCTGAGTCAGAGAGAGAGATGCAAGGAGTCGATTGATGCGTTCGGTGAGGCCGCACGGCTGTTCAAGGACTCCGAAAGCAAGATGCACGAGCAGTCATTTAGGATTGAAAGCACTGAAGAGAGGCAATTGGTGGAGATGCTGATAGACGCTGCTGACCATAGACAGGGACTCTGCAAGGCAAGGATTGCCCTTGAAGAAGCTAGGTCGTTGGATAAGGAAGGGAAGTTGGGTAGCGCGTCGGAGAAGTACGGGCTCGTGGCGGAAATGTTCGCCAAGATCAAGCAAGGACTTACTGCGGACCAGGACCAGAAGGAGATCGAACTGATCATCACGCTGTCAAAAGCATGGAAGGCGATGGCGAAAGCCGAAGCGGAATCGTCTCCCGAACTCTACGAGGAAGCCGCGCATCTTTTCGACGAGGCGAAGAATCTCAGCCCCGGTGACAGAGCGAAGAACATGGCATTGGGACATAGTCGACTGTGCATGGCCTTGGGAGCAGGTGCTAGATATGCGGACACATCTGACTCTGCGCTTCATACAGCGGCTGCACGGAACCTTGAGAGCGCAGCGAAGTACTATCTGAAGGCGGATCTGCAGAGCGCTGCAGAATATGCGAAGGCCAGCAAGCTCCTGTTCGACAGTTATGCTTACGTGAACAGGGCAAGCAGTGAAGAGGATCAAGAGAAGAAGACTAAGCTCTACACGATGGCTGAGAAGGTTCTGCAGGCGTCGGTCTCTTCCTACGAGAAGGCTGGTCAGCCTGGAAGGAAAGAACAGGTGCTGAAGATCCTGGCCAAAGTCAAAGAGGATCGGGAGCTAGCGATGTCCTTGGCAGAAGTGTTCCTTGCCCCGGACATTGTCTCAACAACTATGG
>Ga0315286_10001129_pt1 | contig 23866 bp, 17 predicted proteins | sample YL17G10_0_MG_FD_205038 | JGI IMG/M metagenome (GOLD analysis project Ga0315286, IMG submission 205038) | Sediment microbial communities from Yellowstone Lake, YNP, Wyoming, USA - YL17G10_0 | ecosystem: Environmental > Aquatic > Freshwater > Lake > Sediment | place: USA: Wyoming | collected...
ATTAGATAGCTATCAGCCTCCGTCTCTTAAGATTCCCATGAGATACAAGCGTACTGTAAAATCAGGATCATATGATTGTAGTAAAATTTCTTCAATTCCTGTAGATATAGGGATCAACCCACTACCATCAAGCCTGATTAATGCAGGGCCCCCCGATACCACTATCTTTTCATTTGATAATGTTTTCCATATGGTTGCTAATCCGGTTTTGGCAGGGGAAACAGGATTATGGACCGTTGTTAGCGGGACAGGTGATTTTGATGATAATTCTGATAATTTAGCGGAAGTAAGGAATCTGTCAATTGGAGGGAATACATTTTTATGGACAATTTCCAAAGGTCCCTGCAAACTGGAGGATTTGATAAATATTAAAGTTAATAAGGAGTTCATCCCTCAGGGATTTTCTCCAAACAATGATGAGTTCAATAATACATTTATTATAACAGGTTTGGATTTACCAAATCAGATAGCTGAGCTGACAGTTGTTAATGGAGCAGGAACAGAAGTATTTTCAACCTCTAACCGAAACGATCAGACATGGACTGATTGGGATGGAAAGAACTCCAAAGGACTTGATCTTCCTGAAGGCACATATTATTATTTGCTTGAAATAACCTCGAATGGTCAGGTTTTCAAGAGAAGCGGGTTTATTGTTCTTAAAAGATATTGATGGGAGGTTTTTTAAAAGATGATTTAGTGATATTCGACTCATGAATAAGGTAAAGTTAACATTCTTATTATTGTTTTTATCTGTTTTCACTAGTGTTCCGGGGCAGGCTGTACCTGACTCTACCGGGATCAGTCTTGGGTATCCTGTATATAGTCAATACCTTCAGAATGGTCTTATAATCAATCCGGCTTACGCTGGTTCGAGGGGGGCTTTGAGCGGATTATTATCTTACAGGAAGCAATGGATGGGTACACAGGGATCTCCTGTTATTCAGTCAATTTCGCTGCACACCCCATTGAAAAATGACAAGGTGGCACTAGGCATCTTGACGCAGTTCATGCAATTTGGATTTACAAAATCGACAAGTATTTATGCCAATTATGCATACCATATCAAAGTTGGAATAGGTAAGCTATCATTTGGGATGAAAGGGGGTGTCGATCTGTCAAATACCATTTACCCGGAAAGTAATTTCCTTACAAATCCCGGAGATCCGGTTTTTGTTAATGACAAACCTTATGTTCTTCCCAATGTTGGTGCCGGGGTCTACTATTTCAGCGATATATTATTTGCAGGATTATCGGTTCCTTCATTTCTGAGTTATAGAAAAACCTCAACCGGTTCTGTTCAGGCATTTCATAGTTTTAATGAATATGATTTTGTGTTTTCTGCCGGAGGACTTATTACATTTTCGCAATTATTAAAATTTAAGCCTTCTTTGCTGATCCATTATTCTCTTCAAAACACAAAAAAGCTTACTCAGTTAGACATCAATGGCAATTTCATATTAGCGGATCTCATCTGGTTAGGTTGCTCATGGAGGACATCGGAAGAGGTGGTTGTGGGGATTCTCCAGGTTCAGCTGAATCCACAGCTTATGTTCGGATTCTCATATGATTATCCGGTTGGAAGGATGAATTCTTACTCAAAAGGATCAATTGAGTTTATTTTAAGATATGAATTCGGTTCAAAGGTAAGCGCGGCTAATCCAAGGTATTTCTAGTTTTATGGTGAAGGGAATATTTAATATCATAACAGTTGTTCTAATGGTGCCACTGTTTTCATTACAAATAATGGCGCAGCAACCTTCTGTCTATGAAGTCAGAAGGATGTCATTTAGTTCAGATGGTTTCAACGAAATATCTCCCGTGATAGTGAAAGATGGTATTTTATTCTGTTCTGACAGACGATTCAGCGGCTTTAAGGATCGTACCGCCTTTGACGGTCACCGTCTTTATAATATTTACCTGGTAGAAAGAAAAGATACTTCTGACTGGAGAAAGCCAAAAGAGTTAAAGAGCGAGCGAAGTTCCCTCTTCAATAATGGGCCTATGTGTTTCGCTCCTGATGGCAAAACAGTATATTTTACAAGCGAAATTGAAACTGGGAAAGCTGCATTGAAGAAGAATTTCAAAAATCATAGCGGGATCTTTATGGCTGATCTTTCAGGTACATATCTTGATTCTTTACGTCCGTTTAAGTACAATAATCAGCAATACGAAGTTGGACAGCCCTCTGTAAGCAGCGATGGCAAATTCCTTTTCTTTGCCTCTGATATGCCGGGCGGCCAGGGGGGATCTGATCTCTATTATTGTGAATTAAGTAACGGTGAGTGGGCTACCCCGGTGAACATGGGGTCAAAAGTAAATTCATCAGGAGTTGAAAACTATCCTTATATGCACCCTTCGGGTAAACTATACTTTACCTCAAACAGGCCTGGTGGTGTTGGCAGCCTGGATGTCTACTTCACATCGTTAAATTATGGTACATGGGAAGCTCCTGTCCTGCTTCCTGAACCAATAAATTCAGCATCAGACGATTTTGCCTTTGTGGCTGAGGATAATCTTCAGACAGGTTATTTCTCCTCAAACCGGAGCAGAAATGATGATATTTACGAATTTGCATCAACAATAATAAGAAAATCATCGTGCGACACACTCGATGAAAATAATTACTGTTACCGGTTTCTTGAAGAGAATGCAGTTAAGTTCGATACAATGCCTTTCCGCTATGAATGGAAGTTTGGTGATGGGAAACAGGCTGATGGGGTAGTAGTGGAGCATTGCTATAGTGGCCCGGGTACATATTTTGTTCAACTTAATGTTGAAAACCTTATTACCAAGGAAGTATTGTATAATGAAAAGGCAGATACTCTTGTAATTACAGATATTGAGCAACCATATATTTCAGCACCAGACAGGATCAATATGGGTCAGAAGATAGTACTGAGTGCTGACAGCACTAACCTTCCGGGATGGAAGATCGCTCAGTATTACTGGAACTTTGGTGACGAAACAATTGCACTTGGCAAGGAAGTAGATAAGACTTATATAAAACCAGGCACTTTTAATATTCAGCTTATTGTATCAACTGAAGCTGAACCGGGAGGCTTTGTCAGGGAAGCGTGCATTTCAAAAAATATTATTGTAATACCTTAAACCTGATTATGAAAATGACTAATTTTGAATGTCAATGAAATTGAAAAGGTCAATATATAGAACACTGATTTTAGCTTTTTTGCTCGTATTGCCCAACGGTGCCGGATTATCCGGGCAGGCAGTTCCGGGGAAAGATGAAAATATCCCTTTCCTGGTGACCTTTGGAAAAGAGGGTAAGACATCATGGGGAGATGATGATTTTAACCAGATATTTTTCTTTACCATTCTGAAGGATTTCAAGCAACCCGTTTACATTCGAGTTTTTGACCCCGATTGCGGTGGCGAGCATGATGAAATTCAGGGTGACTTTAATACTAAAACTTTGTTCTCTGTATATGGAGGCAAAGGGGTGGATCCTGAAAAGAATGAGGATTCGAAAGGTTTGGAGATAGGATTAAACTTTAAAAAAGGTAATTTGCTGGCTTCCAAGGTTTTTGGGAGTGAAGCAAGGTATGATAATAAATACTATACATTCGGGCCATTTAATCCGACCGAAGGAGACTTAAATGAAAAATGGAACAGCTATATTTTTAAAGTTGTCTGTGAAGGGGTAAGTGGCGATGACGGTAATCTTTACAGGTATTTTCTTAGTCGAGATCCTAACAACAACCTTGCAATTGAAGGTGCCAATGCATTTACTTATGCATATACATTCCGTATGTGGAATGATTTCAAAAGTGTTGCGCACATCTATCCATTTGTTGATACTGGCATAGTCTCAATAAAACAGAGTAACTTTGATTGGGACAATGATGGTACCATATTGGTGGTTTCGAGGTACAAACAGGGAATTAAAGTCGACATTTCAGCAGAAGATAACTGGATCTGGTCTACAATCCCGATTGAACCTGCGGAAGTGAAATCTTCGCTTGACTTTCAGTTCCATAAAAGACCAGGAGAGCTGGTTAAAAATAATAATGTTGTTGTTACTCTGAAGAACCAAAGAGGCGATGCCCTGAAGTTTTTTAGTTCACCCATCGGCGGTGTCCCTGTTTACCAACCGAAAACGAACATAACAAAAATAGCTCCAAAAAAATAAGTGAAGCCTGATATGAGATTTAATATTACTTTGAAAATATTTAACGGCACGATCTGGTGCTTATTTTTATTTTCAGCAATATTAAATGGTCAGACATACAGTTTTAAGAATTACGGTGCTGAGAGTAAAATACCCAGTGGTTTTGTCTATACAATAAACCAGTCAAACGATGGGTTTCTCTGGGTGGGTACCGGTAGCGGGCTTTCACGTTTTGACGGGTTTACTTTTTTCCCTGTTCAATACCCCGATTCAACAGCCAGCAGATATCCTACGGCAAACTTAAAAGACAAAAACGGAACGCTCTGGTTTGGTTGCAGTGATGGCTCGGTTTTCTATAACAGGGAGAATAAACTGATCCATGTTCCTCTTTCAAATTCAAAGAGTATTAGCGATATTCTTGAAGGTCCTGATGGTCTGGTCTATATAATCCCTCAGGGGCACGCGGTTTTCGGAATTAATCCACTAAAGCCTGAAGAGATACACGAATACTCTTTTTCTGCTGATCCGGTAATGTTCTCGGCTACTTTTACCAATTCAGGGAATTTATTATTAGGTACCCTGGAAAATATTCTGATATGCAAACTGGAAAAAGATTCCGTATCAGTGGTTAATGTTATTGAAGGATTCAATAATTCGAGTGTTACTTCAATTCATCAGACTGATGATAGCACGAGATTTGTTCTCGGTACTGCCGACAATGGATTATTTCAGTTAAGAATGTCGGATAAAGGGAATGTTCTTACACGTTTCAACGATCACCTCGAATGGGAATCTCTGAGTGTTCAGTCGATCCAAGAAGATTCTGATCATAACATCTGGGTTTCCACTTTCGAATCCGGAGTGATCCAATTTCACTTCTCAGATAATTACGAAACAGTAAAATCGGTTCGTCTCTATAATACTAACTCAGGACTGACTGCAAATGATGTAAAAATGGTTTTTCAGGATATTGAAGGGAATTATTGGATAGGGTTATATGGGGAAGGCATTTCAATGCTGACATCCTTTGCTTTCAGTTATTATACACCCGGAAAGAACTCTCTGGAAAACAATGTTCTTTATGTAAACAGTTTTAAAGACAAATATATTCTTGGTACCCCAACAGGCTTTCATCTGTTTGACCCAGTTATTGGAAAGTCTGTCTCTTTCACTGATCTTAACAGTCAGGTTGGTAAGACTGAGATAACATCCTTTTATCTTGACCAGGAGAACAACCTGTGGATAGGAACGGGAGGAAACGGTTTGTTTGTCAGAAACAGTTCCGGTTCTGTAAGACTATTTTACAGATCGGGGGACTCAGGTGCCGATTTCATTAATGATATTGAAATGGATGACCGGAATATATGGCTTGCAACACTCAATGGAGTTATTGTTCTTGACAGAAGTAGCGGAAAGGATAAGAATAGATTTAATATCAATAACGGATTGCCCCATAACAGCATTAATAAGATATTTATAGCCAAGGACGGTAATACCTATATTGGCACTGAGAGTGAAAGATTATATTGGATCGATCACGATTTTAATATCAGAGCAGGTGATGCCATTATGTATGGAAGCATGCTCAATAAAATTCTCTCATTATCGCAAGACAGCAAAGGAATCATTTGGGCTGCAACTAAGGGCAATGGGATTTTTGAGTGCCTCAGTGATTCAGTTTCTGCCATAAACCGGTCTAATGATCTTATGTCAATCTATTGTTACAGTATCCTTTCCGATTCTGAAAACAATATATGGATAGGCCATGAGAAAGGATTTTCAAGGTTTAATCCTGAAACCGGAATAATGAGGGTTTTCGGAGCCGATTTTGCGAAAGGCGGGGTATGCAATCCGGAGGGAATGTTTGAATCAGCTGACAGGAAGATCTTCATTGGAACTACCGAGGGATTGATTGTATATGACAGACTTATTGACAAGAAGAGTGTGGTTGCACCCTTAAATAATATAAACTATATAACGATTAATGATATAAGATACAATTATAAACCATCTTTTTCACTTCCATATAATAAGAAGTATGTAATCAGGGTATATTATTCAGGGATTAATTTCAGCGCTCCTGATAAAGTATATTACAGTACATATCTCCAAGGCTTTGATGATGACTGGAGTAAAATGACTACATCCACAGAAGTACGCTATAATCTTAGTTACGGAAAATATAAATTCAATCTGATATCTGTAAACGAAGATGGCCTATCGAAGGAATCTCCCATATCGTTCGGGATTCTTATTAAACGGCCTATCAGAAGAACATGGTGGTTCATTCTGACTGTAATTGCAGCTTTAACCGGCATTGTGATTCTGATAATACGGGAAAGAGATAAAGCTCAGAAGAAGATTCAGGAATATCTTGAAAAAGAACTTGAAGCCAGAACACGTGTTGTAATGAAGCAGAAAGGAGAAATAGAACTTCAGAATATTGAGATCACAGATAGTATCAACTACGCCAAACGGATACAAACGAGCATTTTACCTGATATTAACAGGCTTAAAGAATCCTTCAAAGATGCATTTATACTGTTCCATCCCCGGGATATTGTAAGCGGCGATTTTTACTGGTTCGATAAACTCGAAGATGATAAGTTTATTTTAGTATGCGCCGATTCTACCGGACACGGCGTTCCGGGTGCATTCATGTCAATAATTGGCTCCACCTTATTGCAGGATATAGTTACAAGAAAGAGGATATCAAAACCTTCTGAAATTCTAAACCTCCTGGATAAGCAGATTTTTTCCACACTTAATCAGAATGTGGAATTGGGAGTCTCAAACGATGGGATGGACATGGTAATTTGTGAATTTAATATTAAAACCCGCCATATAAGATTCGCTTCTGCAATGCGTCCGATAATAATTGTTCTGGACGGCGAACCATATTATGTCAAAGGTAACAGGTCATCAGTGGGAGGAGAATCTGTCATGGAGAAATACTTCGATGATCAGGAGTACTACCTTAAGGAAGGAGATACTATTTATCTCTTTTCCGACGGTCTTCCTGATCAGTTTGGCGGTACAGATGGCAAAAAAATGAAAATTGCAAGGTTGAAGCGACTTGTTGAGCAGGTTTCAAAATTGCCGATGAATGAACAGAAAGAGATTATTTCAAAATTTTACTTTGATTGGAAAGGTACTTATGATCAGGTAGATGATGTCCTTTTAATGGGGGTGAGAGTCTGAGAAGTTTATTTGGTATAAAGGTCATTAACAGATAATACTATTTCACTTGTTGACACAGTATTACTCTCATTTAAAGCTCTGTCTTGTATAGAAAAATCATACCTGATGGTATCGGTGGTATAATAGAACAGGTAAAGGAAAGTGACAGAAATAGTACCTTTCAATATTTTATTCTGTCCCAGCCTTTCCATGTAAGGAATTCTGTAGGATGATGGGTATAATGGATCATCCTCTGTAGCAGGAACCATGATCCCATCTGTTTTTCTGAAAAGAGTAAAGAACATATTTGTTGTATTATCAGGCTGATTTTCCAACGGTGGTTTCAATCCAAGGTCGCCGTCCCCATCTTCAAAATAAAAATTCAGCCTTCCTCCCTTTGCACTGTTCCCCAGGATATCAATAGTATCAAAAATAGCAAAACTGGTGTATTCAATATTAGGAATGGGTGGCAATTGCTCGATTTTCCTGCACGAGCCCAGAGCAAGTATGGCTATTAAAATTATGACCAGATATTTAATTGTTCTCATGGTTTTTAAGGCAATAAATTTTCATTAACAAAAACCACACCAAAGTTGATCATTTTTTTCTGAAAAATATCCTTATCGGAACACCTGTAAACTCAAATTTCTCCCTCATCCTGTTCTCCAGATACCTCTTATATGGATCCTTCACATACTGGGGGAGATTACAGAAAAATGCAAAAGCTGGCGTATATATGGGCAGTTGCGTTACATATTTAATCTTAACATATTTGCCTTTTAATGCCGGGGGCGGATTGTTTTTAACTACCTGGAGCATTACATCATTTAATTCCGAGGTAGTAATTTTCCTGTTCCTGTTCTGATTAACATGCTCAATCAATTCAAGGACTTTATGAATTCTTTGCTTGTTAATCGCAGAGATAAACAGAATAGGGTAATCGGTGAAAGGAGCTGTTTTTTCCCTTATATCCTTTTCAAACAGGATTGTAGTATTGTTTTCTTTTTCAATGAGATCCCATTTATTTACCAGTACTATCATGCCTTTATTATTCTTTTGAATTAACGACATAATATTAAGGTCCTGCGCTTCGATTCCCCTTGTGGCATCGATCAGGAGGAGACAGATATCTGAATTTTCGATTGTTTTAACTGCTCTCATAACCGAATAAAACTCGATATCTTCACTTACCTTTCCCTTCTTACGTAAGCCTGCTGTATCTACAAGGAGAAAATCGTGCTGGAATTTATTATACCTTGTGTAAATAGAATCTCGTGTGGTTCCTGCAACCGGAGTGACAATATTTCTTTCTTCTCCAAGAAGAGAATTTACCAATGATGATTTTCCGACATTTGGTCGTCCGACGATCGCTATCCTGGGTAAATCAGGAATAATTCCCGGCTCTTCTTCCGGTAAATTCTTAACAACTGCGTCAAGCAATTCTCCAGTGCCGCTTCCGTTCATAGAACTTAAAGGGAAATAATCTCCAAGGCCAAGGTTATAAAATTCGATGGCATCCATCAATCTTTCGCCATTGTCAACCTTGTTTACGACAAGCATTACTTTCTTTTCTATTCTTCTTAGAAGTGAAGCTACAGATGTATCCAGATCGTGAATACCACAGGTTACATCAACCATGAACATTATAAGATCCGCCTCTTCGATGGCAAGCAGCACCTGCTTATTTATCTCTTCTTCAAAAATATCATCCGAGTTCTGAACATATCCGCCGGTATCAATCACTGAAAAATCGATTCCATTCCAATGCGACACACCATAGTTGCGATCGCGGGTAACTCCGCTTATTTCGTCAACGATAGCTTCTCTTGATTCGGTAAGCCTGTTGAAGAGTGTCGATTTTCCAACATTGGGTCTGCCTACTATTGCAACTATTCTGCTCATAATTAATTTTGAAATTCATCTAACGGTAACCAAATCTTTTAAGAATCAGTGGTTTATCTCTCCAGTCCTTAGTCACTTTAACATATAATTCCAGAAAGACCCTCTTTCTGAAAAAATCTTCCATATCATGTCTGGCTTCGGTTCCCACTCTTTTTAACATAGCTCCCTTGTGCCCGATAATTATACCTTTCTGACTCTCGCGGATTACATGGATAAGTGCCCTTATCTTAATCAGATTCTTTTCATCTGTAAAGCTTTCAATCTCTATCTCAACAGAATAAGGGATCTCTTTTTTATAGTTGACAAGAATTTTTTCGCGGATAATCTCCGAAGCAAAAAACCGTTCGTATTTGTCGGTGAGCTGATCTTTCGGGAAAAATGGAGGGCTTTCAGGCAGTTTTTCCAGAATGGCATTCAGAAGAGCGTGGAGGTTAAAGATCTTAAGAGCAGAAACTGGGATAACAGGTGAATGAGGAAGAGCCAAATGCCAAGATTCAACAATTTTTTCAAGATCATCCTGGTTGGTCAGGTCAATCTTATTTACTGCAATTATAACAGGAACTCCTGATTCTTTGATCTTATCTATATATTCACCTTCATCAGCAGTCTGTTCGGTTACATCTGTTACATATAGTATCAGATCGGCATCGGAGAGGGCAATGTTAACAAAGTTCATCATTGTCTCCTGAAGCTTGTATTGAGGTTTCAGTATACCGGGTGTATCGGAATAGACTATCTGAAAATCATCGCCATTAACGATCCCCATTATGCGGTGACGGGTGGTTTGTGCTTTCGAAGTGATAATAGAAAGCTTCTCACCGACAAGGGCGTTCATAATAGTCGACTTCCCGACATTGGGATTTCCCAGTATATTTACAAAACCTGATCTGTGACTCATCTCCTGTGATTAAAAAATACCCCGTTTAAGCATACTTACCTCTTTATCGGTAAGGAATCTCCACTTTCCACGCTGCACATTCTTTTTGGTAAGTCCTGCAAAATATACCCTGTCGAGCTTCTTAACCTTATAGCCAAGCGTTTCAAACATTCTCCTGATTACTCTGTTTTGTCCAGAGTGAAGTTCTATGCCTATCTGACTTTTATCCTCAGGATCTGCATAAGAGACTGCATCCGCAATAATAGTCTCACCATCAAGCTCCATCCCTTCGGTAAGCTTAAAAAGATCATTTTTGGTGACCGGTTTGTCGAGAAAAACATGATAAATCTTTTTCCTTTTATATTTTGGGTGAGTAAGTTTTCCTGTAAGATCACCGTCATTGGTAAGAAGAAGTACGCCTGTAGTTGCCTTATCAAGTCGTCCTACAGGATAGACTCTTTCAGGACAGCTGTCGCCGATAAGTTCAAGTACAGTATGTTCGGCATGAGGGTCTTCAACAGTGGTAACGAAATCTTTTGGTTTATTCATTAGTATATATACCTTTTTTTCAGCTGAAAGCCTTTTGTTCTTAAATCGAACATCATCGTCATAGCTCACCTTTGTCCCAAGATCTGCCACAAGGTGGCCATTCACTGTTACCAGTCCGTTTTTTATATGCTCATCAGCATCCCTGCGTGAGCAGACACCACTGTTGGCAATAAACCTGTTAAGTCTTATCTGTGAAGTTACCTTTTTTTTGCCCTTTGAAACCTGTTTACCTGGTCTCACAACGGGCTTACCTGCCGATCTATAGCTCTTCATATCCCTACCCTGTGGATTTTCATATTTTCTAGCGAGCCTTCCTGCAGGTCTTCGGTTCTCCATATCAATTAATTATCAGGGTGCAAAGGTACAATTATTTGGCGATATTATGATTTGATGATTTATTTGCACCTTTGTGAATCTGAAAATCTAATCTGCATGGCACTAATAAAATCTATTTCGGGTATCAGGGGAACCATTGGTGGAAAACCGGGAGAAAGCCTCTCCCCGGTTGATATTGTTAAATTCACGGCGGCTTATGGCACATGGGTACAGAGAAGGCATAATAGAGAAGGATTGAAAGTAATTGTGGGTCGTGATGCACGGAAATCAGGAAGTATGGTAAACAATCTCGTAATTACCACTTTGCGTAACCTGGGAATAAATGTAACTGACCTTGGAATGGCAACGACTCCCACTGTAGAACTGGCAGTAACCGGAACTCATGCTGATGGGGGAATAATTATTACCGCGAGCCATAATCCGGCCGAATGGAACGCACTCAAATTACTAAATGAAGAGGGTGAATTTCTTTCATCTCAGGATGGTATGAAAGTTTTGGAGATAGCTGAAAGTGAAGATTTTAATTTTGTTTCACATGATTTTATCGGGTACCTTGAACATGATGATACCTGGGGTCAAAAGCATATTGATCAAATCCTTGGATTAAATCTGGTTGTTATAAAAGAGATAAAAGCCGCAGGGTTCACGGTTGCAATAGATTGCATAAACTCTGTTGGAGGCACAATCCTGCCTCAGTTGCTAAGGTCACTCGGTGTAGACAAAATAATTGAATTAAACATAACTCCTGATGGTAATTTTGCACATAACCCTGAACCACTGCCTGAAAATCTGAAAGGTATCTCGGAGCTTGTTGTTAAGGGAATGGCCGATATCGGGTTTGTTGTTGACCCTGATGTTGACCGTCTGGCTATTGTCTGTGAAGATGGAGCAATGTTTGGCGAAGAATATACACTTGTTGCGATCTCCGATTATATTCTCAAAAATACTCCGGGGAGTACGGTATCTAATTTATCGTCCACAAGGGCATTAAGAGATATAACCACAAAGTATGGTTGCAAATACTACTCATCTGCTGTCGGAGAAGTCAATGTGGTGGAAGAGATGAAAAAAAGAGATGCAGTAATAGGAGGAGAAGGCAATGGAGGAGTAATATACCCTGAACTGCATTATGGCCGTGACGCATTGGCAGGGATAGCTCTCTTTCTTTCGCATCTTGCAAAAAGCAATATGAAATGTTCTTCTCTTCGACAGTTTTATCCTCAATATGTAATTGCCAAGAAGAAACTTGCCGTTTCCCCGGATACTGAGTTTAGCCAGATCGTTAATGCGGTTAAAAGTCATTTTCATGATCATTTAATTGATGAAAGAGATGGACTATGGATTGAGCATCAGAATGGCTGGGTACAGATCAGGAAATCGAATACCGAGCCAATAATGCGAATCTATGCTGAAGGCAGGACAAATCAGGAGGCAGATGATCTGGCAAATACTGTTTTTGAGATTGTTGAAAATCTCTAAATTCATTTTATTTTTTTGGGCCTTCCGGAATAAAACAACCGGAATGGGTGTCTTTAAATCATTAGGTCAAATAAAGGCTTGATGTTAAATATTGTTAATAACTATAAAAAGGATAACTCTTTTTAATATTTTTGAGGCTGTTTTTTTGTATCTATTAATTATTATAATTTCAGATGATCCTAGTCCCGCCTAAGCAGGATGAGCTCTCCCGCCAAAGCGGGACAAGCTATCATAGCATTAAAATCAAATTCTATTTATGATGAAAAGAACGATTATTATTACAGGCATTGGTGTAGTGTTAGCAATTATAGTTCTGATTGTTTTCAGCAAGGCAACCTCGAAGAAAGATGTTGCAAATCTCTATGTTGAATCGGAGAGAGGTCAGTTTGATATAGTAGTCACTACAACCGGCGAATTACAGGCTGAAAATTCAACAGATATCAGGGGGCCTGAATTTTCCCAGCTCAGGAACATAAGGGGAATGGATATAAAGATACAGGATCTGGTACCTGAAGGAACAGAAGTTAAAGAAGGCGATTTTATAGCAACTCTCGACAGAACGGCTTTTGATAACACTCTTAAGGATGAACTTGACAAACTCTTAACTTTTGAGACAAACCTTGAGATGAAGATATTGGATACAGCTGTAACTCTCAGTAGTTTAAGAGATAATATCAAGAATCTCAAATTTACAGTGGAAGAGGCTGAAATAACTCTTCAGCAATCAAAATATGAGCCTCCGACAACAATACGACAGGCTGAGATTTCACTCGACAAGGCTAACCGTTCGCTTGACCAGTCAATAAAGAGTTATTCCTTGAGAATTGAACAAGCCAAATCAGATATGAGAACTAATCGACGCAACTTCACTGAACAACAAAAACGGGTGAGTGATCTGCGGGATCTATTGTCCAAATTTGATATGGTTATATATAAAAGAGACAGGATGGGTTCAAAAAGAAAAATTGGTTCCACAATAAATCCATGGGATAATGTGGTTGCAACCCTTCCTGACATGTCTTCAATGATATCAAAAACATATGTAAATGAGATTGATGTCAGCAAAGTAAAATCGGGGCAGAAAGTTGAGATCATGGTAGATGCTTTTCCTGAAAAATCCTATACCGGAGTTGTGTCAAGTGTGGCAAATATTGGTGAACAATTGCCCAATACCGATGCAAAAGTATTTGAAGTATTTATTAAAGTTGATGGATCTGATCCTATTTTAAGACCCTCAATGACTACAGGTAACAAGATAATCACCAAAACTATCAGTGATGTTATTTTTATACCGCTTGAAAGCGTACAGGCAGGAACCGATAGTATACCGTTTGTATATATTAAAAACGGGAATCGACAGGTTGTTGTTCTGGGGGAATCGAACGAAAACAATGTTATCATTGACCAGGGATTGGAACCCGGAACCCAGATATATCTCAGCACCCCTGAAGAACCGGGGAAGTTCACTTTAACCGGTGAGGAGTTGATCCCTGTGATCAGGGACCGTGCAAGAGCGAAAAAAGCGGAGGAGCAACGCCAAAGAGAGGAATCAGTAATGGCCAGAGAACAGAGAGATATTATGATGGGAGGGGAGAGGAAAATGAACATTAGTCCTGAAATGATTCAGCAGTTCCAGAGCATGAGGGGAAATCAATCGGGACAAGGTAGATCCATAGATACCGCAGCAAAACGCAGAATGATGAACTTGCGTAATAGCCAGCCAGGTGTTGTCAGGGATACTTCAGCACGGCGCAGTACAAATACACAAGGTCAGCAGAAAAAAGAACAAAACACAGCATCTCCTGCCAAGGCCACAATTAAGAATCAATAATTAAAAAGGAAACAAAATGTTCAAATTTATCTTACGATATTTCCATGATATTGAAATTGCTGTTGAATCAATAGTCTCAAACAAGCTGAAATCTATGCTTACAGCCCTGGGAATCATATTTGGTGTGGCTGCGGTTATTGCAATGCTGGCAATAGGAAAAGGTGCTAAGATGGAGATTATGGAACAAATGAAAATGGTTGGGGTGAACAATATTCTGATAAATCCGGTCATTGAAGACAAATCTTCTTCAACTGAAGAGGGAGAGAAACAGCAAAAGAAATTCTCAAGAGGATTGAACCTTCTTGATGTGGAAGCCATTAAGGAAACACTTCCTTCAGTTAAAAGAATAAGTCCTGAGATATCATTTAATTCAATAGCAATGATGAACGGAGTCAAATATACTGCCAAGCTTGTGGGAGTTTCAAATGATTATTTTTATCTCTACAACCTGCCTTTGGTTGGGGGAGCTTTTTTTAACGCTTATCAGGAAGAAAATGGTATACAGGTTTGTATTATCGGTGCAAATATCAGGGCAAAATTCTTTAGCAAAGTAGATCCACTTGGGCAGTATATCAAATTCAATGGCATCTGGCTGAAAGTTATCGGGGTACTTCAGAAAACCAACGTCAGTCTTACCGGCTTTGAAGAAAAAGGGGTAAATGTTTATAATGATAACATTTACATACCTATTCAGACTATGCTTTTAAGATATCAGAACAGGGCACTTATTAATACAAAAATGGTATCGGAAGCCAGTTCTATTCAATTTTTCGGGGGTCATGATATGCACAGAGTTGTTGTAAGCAGTTCTAATGCCGGAAGTGATGCTGAGACCAATTATAACCAGCTTGACAGGATAGTTGTTCAGGTAACTGAAACAGAGCAGCTGCAGCCTACAACTGAAATTCTCAGCAGGATGCTTACAAGGCGGCATACAGGAGTAAAAGACTTTGAGATAACGATTCCGGAATTACTTCTTAAGCAACAGCAGAGGACAAAAGATATTTTCAATATTGTTCTCGGAGCAATTGCAAGTATCTCACTCATAGTTGGAGGTATCGGTATTATGAATATCATGTTTGCCTCTGTAATGGAGAGGATCAAGGAGATCGGTACCCGAATGGCGATTGGAGCCAAAAAAATGGATATTGTTGTACAGTTTCTTTCTGAAGCAGTTCTAATAAGTGTATCCGGAGGTTTTATCGGAATTTTCTTTGGAGTGATAATGGCAAAACTGATAGAGCAAATAGCAGGAATTATGACAATTGTCTCCTTTTTCTCAGTATTTATTGCTTTCGGTGTTTCTGCAGCCGTTGGAGTAATTTTCGGCTACTCCCCTGCAAAGAGGGCATCAGAAAAAGACCCGATCGAATCATTGAGGTATGAATAAACTATTAAAAATGAAGAAATTACTATTATTTTCCATGATAGCTGTGCTTCTCTTTTCATCTATGAGAATTGAGGCACAGGAGGTTAAACAGCTTACTTTTCAGGAGGTTATTAAGCTTTCTGAAGAGCAATCACCCAATGCCCTGATGGCTAAACATCGGTTCCGTGCCAGCTACTGGCAGTACAGGACATTTGTTGCTCAGTACAGACCATCACTGACACTTACAGGAACAACTCCGGATTACAGCAACTCTTATGATAAAGTGTGGAACTCCCAGACTGAAAGTTATGATTACAGGGCCACAAATACTCTCAGCAATCTGGGTTCACTTTCTCTGGCTCAGAATATCGGTTTCACGGGTGGTTCAATATCATTGAATTCGGACCTTACCGTATTTAATGATTTTGAGAATTCTTCTAAAAAGTACATAACTGCTCCGTTAAGTATAGGGTTAACCCAGCCATTATTCAGATATAATCCCCTGAAATGGCAGAAGAAAACTGAACCATTGAAATTTGAAGCAGCTAAGAAGACCTTTCTGGCAAACATAGAATCTGTTCATCAGCAGGCTGTTATGAATTTTTTCTCTCTCGCGACGGCTCAGATAAACAAGCAGATATCAGAGATGAATTACTCTAACGCTGATACACTCTGGCGAATTGCAAAGGGACGTTATGAGCTGGGAACAATTGCTGAAGATGAACTCCTTCAGATGCAGCTTTCGTGGCTCAACGCAGAAACCGCCAGGAAAGAAGCTGAAATGAATTTAAGAGACAGGGAGATACGTCTGAGATCATTTCTTGGCTTCAATGAGAATGTAAGGCTTGAACTTATTATTCCTGATGTGATTCCTGAATTGCAGGTCAGTACCCAGGAGGTCTTTGACCTCGCCATGGCAAACAATCCGGAGATGCTCACTCAGCAACTCACCTTACTGACTGCCCAGAGCAGCGTTGCCCAGGCAAAAGCAGAAAGGGGTCTTAATGCAAACCTGGTAGCCTCTTATGGTTTACGCGATCAGGATCCGAAATTTTATCTTGCATATTCAGATCCTGACCAACAGAGGCGAGTCAGGGTGGGATTTACTATGCCTATCCTTGACTGGGGCCTTGGACGTGGAAAATACAAAATGGCACAATCGAGCCTGGAGCTTGCCCAGGTTCAATCACAACAGGCAATTGTTGACTTCCAGCAGAATCTTTATCTCGATGTGGAACAGTTTAACCTGCAGGCAGCACAGGTCGGGATTGCGGCTAAATCTGACACCGTGGCTCAAAAAATGTTCGAAGTAACTAAACAAAGATTTCTTATCGGAAAAATTGCAGTACTCGAACTGAATAATGCTGATACAAAAAAAGACCAGAACAGGAGAGCATATGTTCAGTCATTGCAGAATTACTGGAACTATTTCTATAATCTCCGTAACCTGACTTTGTTCGATTTTATAAACAAGAAACCGCTTGAGACTGATTATGATAAACTGCTTCAATAACAGGTAGTTATTAAATGTTTAAAAAAAGGCAGAAGTGAAAGGATGTCTTCAATCTCATTAATTCATATCTTTTTAATTTGAACTTTTTTGTAAAATTTTAATATCTTTGCGCCTCAATAAAGTAGAATAAGAAAATAAATATCAAAATAATCCCAAAAGAACAGACAAATGCAGAATAAAGCAGCTATCATCATTCTGGCAATTGCATTAGGGTTGGTATCAATTTATCAGCTTTCATTTACAGGTGCAACCTACAAGGTAAAAAAAGATGCCAGGAATTATGCAAAAGGTGATCTTGTAAAAGAAAGTGCTTACCTCGATTCAATTTCCACATTACAAAAGGAGCAATGGAGTTTTCTGGGAAACACTTTCAAAGAGTGTCAGAAAAAAGAGCTGAACCTGGGACTCGACCTTAAAGGTGGTATGAACGTGATCCTTGAGGTATCCGTTGAAGATATCTTAAAAGCACTATCCAACTATAATCCCGATAAAACATTCAACACCGCTCTTGCAAGAGCACGGCAGCTTCAGAAAGAGAGTCAGTCTAATTATCTTACTCTTTTCGGCAGATCTTTTCAGGAAAATGACCCGAATGCCAAACTGGCATCTATCTTTGGTACCGTCGACCTTAAGGAAAAGATCAATTTCAATTCCACAAACGAAGAGGTATTAAAGGTTCTTGATGGTGAAGTATCAGGAGCTATAACCAATGCATTCAACATCCTGAGTACAAGGATAGACCGCTTTGGTGTTGTTCAGCCCAGTATTTCTGAGCTCTCAACAAAAGGACGTATACTGATTCAGCTCCCGGGTCAGACTGATCCTAAAAGAGTACGTGAGCTTCTTCAGGGAACAGCTAATCTTGAATTCTGGGAGACTTATGAGAATGGTGAGATCATCGGCTATCTTTCTGCTGCAAATAATCTTCTGAAAGAAATTAAGGCGAATACTGAGAATGTAAGCGCTGAGACTAAAGAATCTCCTGTAGCCGGTGCCGTTACTGACACAACCAAAAAAGATCAGTCGCTTCTCGATCTGATTGAAAAAGATACAACACAGGCTGCTGAAGCTACCACACGTGAAGAGTTTACCCTTCAGAATCCTTTGTTTGGTCTCCTTAGTCCACGGGTAAACGCAGAGGGGCAACCATTGCCATCAAGTATGATCGGGCTTGCAAGTTCAAAAGATACCGCAAAAGTGAACAGTTTTTTGAATATGAATCAGATTAAAGCACTGTTCCCCCGCGATCTTAAATTAATGTGGAGCCAGAACCCTTATAAATATGACCCCACAAAAACATTATACGAACTTCATGCAATAAAAGTTACAACCCGCGACGGACGTCCACCTCTCGACGGAGATGTTATTACTTCAGCCAGAACCTCATCAGGAGTTACCGGTTCTGAAGTGAAAGTTGATATGTCGATGAATGCCGAAGGTGCAAAGACCTGGGCAAGAATGACGCGCGAAAATATAAATCGTTGCCTGGCAGTTGTTCTTGATGGGTATGTCCGCTCATATCCAAGAGTTCAGAATGAGATCACAGGCGGTAATACAGAAATAACAGGCGATTTCACAATTGAGGAGGCAGATGATCTTGCAAACATTCTTAAATCAGGTAAACTTCCTGCTCCGGCAAGAATAATATCAGATACCGTTGTCGGTCCGACATTGGGTAAAGAGGCAATCAAAGCAGGCTTTATCTCCTTTATAATTGCATTTGCGTTGGTACTTTTATACATGGTATTTTATTACAGCAAGAGTGCGGGGACCATATCCGATATAGCTCTTTTTTCCAATATCTTCCTTCTTTTCGGAGTTCTTGCATCACTGAGTGCAGTTCTTACCCTACCCGGAATTGCAGGTATCGTACTGACAATGGGTATGGCAGTTGACGCCAACGTGCTTATTTACGAACGTATAAGGGAGGAACTCAGAAACGGCAAAGGAATTAAGCTGGCTATTGCAGATGGATACAAAATGGCATATTCCGCTATTATCGACTCAAACGTAACAACGATACTTACCGGTATTGTACTTTATGTGTTTGGAACTGGTCCGATAAAAGGTTTCGCAACAACTCTTGTAATAGGTATTCTTACCTCTCTGTTTACAGCGATCTTTATTACACGGCTTATCTATGAGTTCCTTCTCAAGAGAAATACAAAACTTACATTCGATATTAAACTTACAGCCAATATCCTGAAACATACTAAGATAGATTTTATCGGGATGAGGAAGTATTTTTATGCTGCTTCAATTGCTGTTACAGTTTTAGGTGTCGGATCGTTATTGGTCAGAGGACTAAGCCAGGGTATTGATTTTACCGGAGGCCGTACATTTGTAGTCCGATTTGACCAGAGTGTTAAGACTGCTGATGTGGCAAAAAACCTCACAGGTGTTTTTGGAGAGATGCCACAGGTGGTGACTTTTGGCAGCGACAACCAGGTAAAAATAACTACAAAATACAAGATCGAGGAGTCGGGAGTTGAAGATGAAGTTGATACAAAACTGTATGAAGGTTTGAAAGGAATGGTTGGAAGTGATCTCGGAAGAGATGCATTTCTTTCAAAATACAGGGTCAGTTCAGAGACCATAGGACCGGCAATTGCTACCGACATTAAAATAAAAGCAATATATGCTGTTGTAATAGCACTTATAATTATTTTCTTATACATTTTCATGAGGTTCCGTAACTGGCAATATGGATTTGGCGCTGTGGCTTCTCTGTTCCATGATACTTTATTTGTGATAGGGATTTATTCACTTTTATGGGGAATAATGCCATTTTCGATGGAGATAGACCAGGCTTTCATAGCTGCAATCCTTACTGTTATTGGTTATTCTGTTAACGATACTGTTATCGTATTCGACAGACTCAGGGAGTATATTCCGCTCTATCGGAAAAGGCCATTTAAGGAGGTGCTTAATATGGCTATGAACGCAACCTTAAGTCGTACTATCAATACTTCACTGACCACATTACTCACGGTTGTTGCGATATTCATTTTCGGAGGAGCAGTTATCCGCGGATTTGTTTTCGCCCTGATGATTGGTATAGGAGTTGGTACATATTCTTCAATATTCATTGCTTCGATGCTTATGTACGACACAACTCCGAATAAAGATGCAGGTCTTGATTTAAAAACCAAAATTCAGGCTTAGATTGATAACACTATATTATAATTAAGCTGTCCTGTCTGGGCGGCTTTTTTATTTCCAATGGAAATTTTATCTCTATGAATATCATTAAACTTTCCTAACTTTGCCTTTCATAAATAAAGGAAGAATTATTACAGTTTTTTATGAGCGGACAGGAAATATTTGTTATTATCATTGTTGCCCTTCTTCTTTTTGGCGCCGAGAAGCTTCCGGATATTGCTAAAACTCTGGGAAAGGGAATGCGAGATTTTAGAAAGGCCACCGATGAGATAAGGAGAGAGCTGGAGACAAGCACTAAAGATATACGGCAGGATTTGAGTGATGTTACAGATTCATTAAAGAGAGATGTAACCGATCTATCAAACAATATCACAAAAGATGTAAACGAGGTTTCTGATTCCATCCGGAACGACATGAATGATGTTACCTCCAAAATCCGGCAGGATATGAATGAGGTTACTGATACCATTCAGAAGGACGCAAGTGAAGTTACAGATAATATTCAGAAGGATGTGAATGAGGTTACGGATAGTATTAAGAAAGATGTGAATATCGTTTCTGATGGGAATTACAGAGAGGTGAGTGATTAGTACGATACATTTTTTCTGCTCCCGGATTTTTTAACCGGATTCCTTTTCCATGAATAATTATTGTATTGGCCTTCAGAAAGCACTATGATAAGAACAACCGGTATTACAAAAGCATACGGAGAGCTTAAGGTTCTTAAAGGGATCGATATACAGATTGAAGATAAGGAGGTTGTCTCAATAGTAGGAGCCAGCGGTGCCGGGAAAACAACTCTGCTTCAGATAATCGGAACACTTGACCGCCCTGATGGCGGCTCAATATTTTATAACGGTTCGGATATAAGTCGTCTCAAAGGAAAAGCTCTTGCCGCTTTCCGGAATAACAATATAGGATTTGTTTTTCAGTTTCATCAGCTTCTTCCTGAATTTACAGCTCTGGAAAATGTATGTATTCCTGCATATATAGCTGGTAAAAGTAAAGCTGAGGCTGAAAACAAGGCAACTGAACTTCTTGGATTTCTTAACCTTTCTGAAAGACTCGAGCATAAGCCTTCAGAACTCAGCGGTGGTGAGCAACAACGTGTTGCTGTTGCCCGTGCGCTGGTAAATAACCCCTCGGTTATTCTTGCTGATGAACCATCTGGGAATCTCGACACAGAGAATAAAAATGAACTTCATAAATTATTCTTTAAACTCAGGGATACCTTTGGCCAGACTATCATAATAGTTACACATGACCGACAGCTTGCCGGCATGTCGGACAGGATACTTCAGATTAAAGACGGACTTATTGTAAATGAGTCTTAAAAAGTCATAGCCCGGGATGGGTGTATTTTATTAAAATCATCCTTTACTTAATTACAAAAAAACTATTAGACATCCTTGACTTTATTACAAGTAGGACACATTTCTGTCCTTACTTTGTAAAAAACGTGAACAAAACATCGTGATTGTCCAACACCCCAATCTGTTACAACTTTTACAAATAAATGCCCTCAATTTGTTACAACATTTTCTATAAATTACCCACAATCTGTTACATTTTTGATTATATTTGCCTCTCAAACCAACAGTGTCAATTAAGTGTTCAGAAGGGATATTCTACAGGAATTAAAAGAATGGGCGGCAAAATCAAACCGTAAACCATTGGTAATGAGGGGTGCACGGCAGGTGGGAAAAACCACAGCCATTGAAATGTTCTCAAAAGATTTCGACCAGTCTATAAATTTGAATTTAGAGAAAGCAAGTGACAGGGAAATATTTGAAAAAGAATACCCTTTTCCTGATTTGCTTACTTCCCTGTTCATATTTGCAGGTAAAAAGCGTACCGGAGGAAGAACCCTTATTTTTATTGATGAAATCCAGAACTCTCCAAAAGCAATGGCGTTGTTGCGGTATTTTTACGAAGAAGCGAACGACTTGTACGTAATAACCGCCGGGTCGTTGCTCGAAAGCATCATGGACAGAAAGATTTCGTTCCCTGTAGGCCGTGTTGAATATATGGCAATGCATCCCTGTTCATTCAGGGAGTTTCTTTATGCCACCGGGAACAGTCAATTGGTAGAAGTGCTCGAAAAACCGGAAGTTCCCGGATTTTTACATTCGCAGTTACTCTCCTTGTTTAAAAAGTATGCCACCATTGGCGGAATGCCCGAAGTGGTGAACCTTTATGCGCAGAAAAATGATATTACGTCGCTGGATGCGGTATATACCAGTCTGATTCAATCCTATTCCGATGATGTTGACAAATATGCGGCTTCAGCTGCACAGGTTCAATACGTTCAGCATGTTATTACAAATGTTTTCAGGGAAGGTGGTACAAAGGTCACTTTCGAAAAATTTGGCAACTCGGGTTATCGTTCACGTGAAATGAGGGAGGCATTCCGGATGGTTGAAAAAACCATGCTGATAAAACTAGTATATCCATGTACATCGGTAAAAATGCCAATAAAGCCAAACCTGGGCCGAAAGCCGAGGTTACATGTACTCGATACGGGGTTGATAAACCACTCGCTAAAAATCATGGGCGAACTTATATTTAACAACGATATCAGCGAAGCACATCTGGGTATCATAGCCGAACATATTGTTGGGCAGGAATTGCTGGCAACCGATTTTTCCCTAAGCAATGATCTTTATTTCTGGACACGCGAAAAAACCGATTCCAGCGCTGAAGTGGACTACATTCTTCCTTATAAAAGTAAACTCATTCCCATCGAAGTTAAGTCGGGAAGTATTGGCAAGCTACGGTCGCTCCATCAGTTTATAGAAAATGCACCCCACGCAATTGCTGTGCGCGTATATCAGGGTGAGTATTTGGTGCAAAAAGCCAAAACTATTTCTGGTAAGGAATTTACTCTCCTGAACCTGCCCTTTTATCTCGTTCACCGAATCGAGCTAGAATTGGATAAGATACTGTAATGAGTTTTTAGAGACAGTGGCATGAAGTTAAAAAAATCGGAGATGAAGGAATTTCTGAATGAAAAGGTTGAATTATATAACAGACCTGCTTTCATTGAACTTGATCCTATAAGCATTCCTCATAGATATTCAAAAAAGGAAGATATCGAGATTTCAGGATTTCTGGCAGCAACAATAGCCTGGGGAAATCGTAAAATGATCCTCCGGAATGCAAATAGAATGATGGCTTTACTCGATGATTCTCCATATGATTTTATAATGAATTCCGGAGAACAGGATTTAGAACGGATAGAAGGTTTTGTTCACCGCACCTTTAATTCTGCTGACCTCATCTATTTTATAAAGGCATTAAAGCACATATACCTTAAAAAGGGCGGATTGGAGAGTATCTTCAATGAATACAGCACCATCGATTCGCTGCAAACTGCAATACATGAGCTTAAAAAAATATTCTTTGAGTTGCCACACAACAGGCGAACAGAGAGACATATTTCAGATCCTTTTAAAGGATCGGCGGCGAAAAAGTTGAACATGTTCCTACGGATAATTAAGGTAGCAGATTAATCAAACACCCCAATCTGTTACAATTTTTAC
>Ga0315286_10001130_pt1 | contig 23857 bp, 13 predicted proteins | sample YL17G10_0_MG_FD_205038 | JGI IMG/M metagenome (GOLD analysis project Ga0315286, IMG submission 205038) | Sediment microbial communities from Yellowstone Lake, YNP, Wyoming, USA - YL17G10_0 | ecosystem: Environmental > Aquatic > Freshwater > Lake > Sediment | place: USA: Wyoming | collected...
CAGAGATCCGTAGGAGTACAATCAGGTGTAGCCTGCCGCACATCACCGCGATTTTCCCAGCCGGAGGCCTAAGAATGTGGAACGCCGTGCCTGCGGCAGGCAGGCGCAGCGTGGATTTAATTAGATTATGGCCGATAAGGAATATCGCATCCCACTGGACGTGGGGTCGTTACTTCTTTCCGAGAAAGAAGTAACCAAGAAATCTTTTCGAAATTGTAACGCACAGGTAGACCTGCCGCCGCGCGGGCCCGAAATTTCGCGTGACCTGATTCTAAGGCTTGATACGCGAAATTAATGTCCCGCGTGGATCGCCCGACGCGCAAACCCGACAATTTCGACTCAGCGCGAACACCGCTCACCCACATCCCAAAACCGGAATGTTCGAACTTGCCGAATTTCGGTGTCTCATTTCAACGAGACTATTTTGTGCTTCAGCTTCTGTTCCTGTGCGACAGCCCGGCGAAATCTGTGGCGCTGCGTGCGGGCAGTCTCAGATCACACGATGTTCCCACCACCTTGCCTGCCCCTGGAGATCGCATGGTTTCATCTCACAATTCTCTCGGACCTTCGGAGCGGGCAATTGATTTCGCACGTCGTTTTCTTTTCTGACCACTTTTCTTTTGGACGAGCAAAAGAAAAGTGGTCGAATAGATCCTTTGAACGTAATCTCTTCATCCCACCATGCGCATGAAGAGACATAACGCATCGCACTGGACGTGGGGGAGTTACTTCTTCACTTGTGTAGCCGAAGGCATGAGAATGTGGAACGCCGTGCCTGCGGCAGGCAGGCGCAGCGTGCATCTCATTGGAACCGGCGGTCTTCTGGATCCCTTTGGGACGCCCCCAACGCACAAAGACAACAACAACCGCAAAACCAAAAACAGAAAAACATCGGGACACCGAAGATCTCACGATAGCGACGGTGCGTTGCAACGTCGTTACAGAGATCCGTAGGAGTACAATCAGGTGTAGCCTGCCGCACAACATCGCGATTTGCCCAGCCGGAGGCCTGAAAATGTGGGACGCCGTGCCTGCGGCAGACACGATGGATGGGGGTGTGGCTAGGTCCTCAAGTCGAAAAGCAGTAGATCTTATTGCACTGCGCGTGCGGCGGTTACTTTCTTTGCGACAAAGAAAGTAACCAAAGAAATCTCGTCGAGATCATAACGCACGGTATAACTCCACCCCGCTTGCCCGAAATCTGGCACATCGGTGTTATGGCTGAATACGAGCGTGCCAGATTAAAGTCCCGCGAAGAGCCGCCGCCCCTCAAACCCAACGATCTCGACTCCACGCCAATGCCGCCTACACACAGCGCCGCGATTTTCCCAGCCAGAGGCCTAAGAATACTGCATGCGCAGCATGCAGCTCATTGGAACCGGCGGTCTTCTGGATCCCTTTGGGACGCCGGCTAACGCACAAAACCAAATCAGAAGCGCAAAGAGGCTAGGACACCGGAGACCTCACGGTAGCGACGTTGTGTTGCAACATCGTTACAGAGATCCGTAGGAGTACATCCAGGTGTAGCCTGCCACACATCGCCGTATTCCCAATTTCGCGAAAATCATTTCATCATGGAAATTGCCACGAAGGCTTGTTAAATTCTCGGAGCCAACATGATTGACTGAGTTCGGAGAGAATGCCGTTGGATGAGGTAACAAAGTGAACGTCTCAAACCGCCAATGTCATGAGATCACACCAGGCAACGACGATTGAAGTTCTCAGGGCCATCCTTTCGAATCCGGAAGGCCTCCGGGTCAAGCCCTCCCTTCTATGGTTCTTTTATCAGTATCTGAGGAAGTTCCGTGTAATCAAGGTCGGCGGAAAACTCATTATCCATTCACATCTTCCCCCTCTCAATAGTCTCGCGTACAGGAGGTTCATTGCGGAACATCTGCAAAACGATGTGGGGCCATCCCATGCTCAAATCGGATTGACGAACGCATGTCCGCAGGACTGTGTGTACTGCTACAGCAAGAACAGAAAAGGCAGGGTGATGGAAACAGACGTCATCATTCGACTCATCCAGGATTTGAAGAGCATGGGGGTTTTCTGGATCGGTTTCACGGGAGGCGAGCCGCTCTTGAACAAGGACATCGTGAAGATCACAGAATCTGCCGGGAATGATATCGCCGTCAAGCTCTTTACGACCGGTTGCACGCTGACGAAGCAACGTGCCTCTGATTTGAAGAATGCCGGACTGTACTCCGTTTCCGTAAGCCTTGATCATTGGACGGAAGCAGTGCACGATCGCGGCCGCGGATATCCTGGAGCCTTTCAAGCCGCGCTCAATGCGATCGACATATTCAAAAACATCGGTGGCGTGCATGTCGGAGTCTCAACCGTTGTCTCGCGCGAGATGATACGTAATCGGCAGGTGGAAGAATTCCTCGAATTCCTTCAGAGGCTTGAAATCCACGAAGCATGGTTAAGTGAGGCAAAACCGTCGATCGAGAGTCTTTGGAATGAAGACGCGGTCATTGCGGAGACAGAACGAGTCGAGTTGTGTCGGTTACAGGACCGCTACAACAAGAAGAGATCGATGACAGTCAACTATCTTGGCCACTTTGAAGGAAAAGAGCATTTTGGCTGCACGGCAGGCAACAAAATGGTCTATGTTGATGCGTGTGGCTATGTAAGTCCCTGCGTCTTCCTGCCGGTATCGCTCGGGAATGTGAAAGAATCATCGATACGGCAGATCTACGCGACGATGAGGGGGCGTTTCCCGACCGAGAATCGATGTTTCGTCAACGCGAACTATCGTCTGGTACAAAAGAACTATCGCAATGAAGTGCCGATGAGTGTGAATGACACGGTGAAGATGTTGGAAGAAGTGCGATTCGCGCCTCTCGCCAGATTTTTCCGGCTTCAGGGAGTCGGAGGTTCATGATGACGCCCCGAATCTACAAGTCCATCAGTCTCTGCTCGGCCATTGTGTTCGGTGCGGTCGGGATGGGAATTCTCTTCCTCAATGCTGCAATCCTCGAATTCTTCAATAACATTTCCGTTTCGTTGGGAATGCAGCAAAGCTCCTTCGTTGGCGTTAACTTCTACGTCGTTCTCGCCACCGCCTATATGTACTTGGTCGCCCTCCTCGCGTTTCTGATGTATCGGTACCCGCAGAGATCCGAGTACCCGTTTCTTCTGATGAATGGCAAATTCGCAAGTTCAGTACTCTCCGCTGGGTTGTTTCTTCTGTCTGAACCTCTGTTGATCTCTTTGGTCAACGGAATTGTGGACGGCTTGATCGGTCTTTTGGTTTTCGTCATGTATCGCAGCGTGAGGGAGAAAAGGTCTTGAATCTTCGACTCAAAGCGGTCAACCTTTTCCTGCTCCCATCGATCAGACGGAGGAAACTTCGTCAGCTGGTTGATACCACAGCGACGGCGTTCGGTGTGGAACCTCCCGACCTCCGGGGACTTTCGTTTGGCGGCGCGCTCCAGGTGTACTCCGTGTTCACAAGAAATGAGGCGTTGCGATGGAATGTACAGAGTGACAAACGAACACTCATCAAGAACCGGCTTTTCGAATGTGGCTGTCAAATGGGGGCCGAGTTACGACGGATGCTCAGAGTGCGCACAAGGCAGGATGTTGTTGACGCGGCCCGGATATTGTATCGACTCCTGAGCATCGATTTTCGCGGGGAAGAAGGGGACGGGTTCAGCATCAAGCAGTGCTCCTTCAGTACGTTCTATACGGACGATGTCTGCAAGATCATATCTTCGCTGGACGAGGGACTGATTGCCGGATTGTCTGATGGAGCGGAACTTCGGTTTTTGAATATGATGACCGAAGGACACGATAGGTGTTCGGGAAGCATAACATTCAAAGGCACGACCGATGAAACGAGCAATCGTGGTGGGCACCGGTGCTGGTGGTGCAACCGCGGCTAAAGAACTGCAAGGAGCGTTCGACGTCACCGTTCTCGAAGCCGGGGAATCGTTTCGCCCCTTCAACATCGATCTGGAGCTGGTGGAAAAGGTCAAACGCATCGGTCTCCTTTTTGATGAGAGGGAGATTCAACTCCTCTTTCCCGCCATGAGGGTTCAGAAAACGGACCACCAGATGGTTGTGGTTAAGGGCATCGCCACCGGAGGAACAACGACGCTGGCAACGGGCAATGCCCTGAGAATGGACGAGGATTTGAAAATGCTCGGGATCGACCTGGATTCGGAGTTCCGCGAACTCTATGAAGAGATTCCCGTCACCACGGAACATCAACGGCGTTGGCGACCGGTGACAAAGAGTCTTTTTGGTATCTGTCAAGAGATGGGGCTTGATCCGCAGCCAACGCCCAAAATGGTAGACTATGCGAAGTGTATTCGCTGCGGTGAATGTGTGTTGGGATGCAAACAGGGGGCGAAATGGGACAGCCGGAGATTCCTCAACGTCGCGATGGAAAAAGGAGCGCGCGTCATAAACGGCTGCAAGGTCGAACGTGTTGTCACGAAGGACGGCGCGGTGTGTGGAGTCGTGGCCAGGCGCAGATGGAAACGTGAGGTCTATCCTGCCGACCTTGTCATTCTCGCCGCGGGCGGAATTGGGACGCCTTCGATTCTTCAGAAATCAGGCATTGATTGCCAACCCCGGATGTTTGTCGATCCGGTACTCTGCGTCGCGGCGAAATGGAGTGATTCCTATGAGAACAAAGAAATCCCGATGCCCTTCGTTATCCAACGCGATCATTTCATCATTTCTCCATACTTCGATCATCTCAGCTATTTCTTCAATCGCGATTGGAAATACAAAGCCAAAGACACTCTCGCGCTCATGATCAAACTCGCTGATGTGGGTGTCGGGAGCGTTACAGGTGATCGCGTTGAAGTAAGACTCACCGATGTTGACAGAGAACGACTTCAGCAGGGAGTGGAGCTTTGCACCCAAATCCTCGAACACCTCGGAGTGAAACGGAAGACAGTTTTCCTGGGGACTCTCAATGCTGGCCATCCCGGAGGAATGCTCCCGTTGACATCCCGGGAGGCAAGAACATTTCATCATGATGCTCTTCCAGACAATCTCTTTGTGGCGGACGCAACACTGTTTCCACGTTCGCTGGGTAATCCCCCTATTCTTACGATCATGGCAATGGCAAAACGTGTCAGCAAAATTTGTATTGATGCCGCAGAACAATGAAGAATCTCGGAAATCTGTAACGTGCGCATTCAAACGCAGAACTCGATCCGTCTTCCGGTCAAAGAAAGGGAACAATCATGAAAAAGGTATCACTCATCATTGTGGTCGTCATGCTCCTTGTCGGCACACTCGTATTCCTGTTCTCCTCCCGTCAGAACGAGAACGGCCAATCCTCGACGAGCACAATCTCTGCGGACGTCCCGGTCTCCGTCGTGACGGCACGGAAACAAAACCTTGCCAGCAGCATTTCGCTCGTCGGCACGATCAATGCGAACAACGACGTGAACGTCATTTCCGAAACACAGGGTGCGGTGCGGCAGGTCTTTAGCAGCGTCGGCAAGAGCGTCGCGCCCGGCACCGTGCTTGTGCAGGTTGAAGACGATATCCCCAAGTCAAGCCTGGCCACGGCCGAAATCAACTACCAGAAATCGAAACGGGATTTCGAACGAAGCGAAACGCTGTTCCAGGAAAACTCCATCTCCTCCGCACAGCTCGATGCCGTCCGGCTGGCCATGAAAGCGGCCGAGAACCAGCTTGAGATCGCCAGGCGCCAGCTGCAGAACACCAGCATCAGATCCCCCATCGCCGGCACCGTGAATACGCGATTCGTCGATGTTGGCACGATGGTGCAGCCGGGGACACCGGTGGCAAACATCGTTGATATCCGAACGCTCAAAGTGAAGGTGAACGTCAGCGAACGGGAAGCATTTCAACTGAAGCCCGGAGATGTTGTCGAAGTCACGACGGATGTGTACCCGGGACGCAAGTTTCAGGCACACGTGGATAACATTGCCCTCAAGGCGGACGAGGCGCACACCTATCCGGTCGAGATCAAGCTTGGCAACAGCGCCGCAGCTCCACTCAAAGCGGGGATGTTCTGCCGGATTGCCTTCACGTCCACAAGGGCCACCGAGGCGATGGCGATTCCGCGCATGAGTCTTGTGGGAAGCGTGCGCAATGCGGCGGTGTTTGTCGTGCGGGGCAAGATCGCCTTGATGCAACCGATCGTCGTCGGAAAGCAGACGAACGAGTACCTGGAGGTGTTGAACGGTCTCAACGAAGGGGACACGGTCGTCACGAGTGGTCAGAATAACCTCGTGGATAGTGCCCGAGTCGTCATTGTGGGCAACAACTAAGCAGGAGGAATTCTCCCATGACGATCACCGAACTTTCTCTCAAACGCCCGTCGCTCATTATTGTCATTTTTCTTGCCCTCGGCATTGCAGGGCTCTTCGGCTATTACCAGCTTCGGTACGAGCTTCTTCCAAGGATGAATATTCCGTTTGCAAGCATTGCAACGGTCTATCCCGGGGCGTCTCCTTCGGAAGTGGAAAACAGCGTGACGAAGAAAATCGAGGACGCAGTCTCCTCCGTTGAAAAGATCGCAAACGTCTTTTCCACGTCATACGAAGGGTTTTCGGTCGTGTCGGTCGAATTCAAGCGGACTGCAAACATCGACGTTTCCATTCAGGACGTCCAGAGAAAGATCGGCGCGGTGATGGCATCGTTGCCGAAAGACGTCCGGTCACCGTCGGTCCAGAAGTTTTCGTTTGATGAACTGCCCATTATGAGGATGGGAATCGTGAGCACAATGCCTTCCCGCCAGTTCTACCAGTTTCTCAAGGACCAGGTGCAACCCTTGTTTTCGAAACTCGATGGAGTTGGCCAGGTATCGCTCGTGGGGGGCGACATCCGCGAAATCAAGATCAACTTCGACGGACAAAAAGTACGGGCGTACGGACTCTCGATCGCCCAAATTGCGATGGTCGTGAAGGCTTCGAACCTCGATTTCCCGACAGGAACCATCAAGGGAGAAAAAGCGCAATCCATCGTCCGGGTCTCGGGCAAATTTTCCAAGACCGACGACTTACGGAACCTCATCATTGCGCGATCGCGCCAGGGAGGCGAGATCCGTCTCGGCGATGTTGCAGAGGTGGAAGATGGGGTGCAGGAATACAAATCGTACAGCAGGATCAATGGAGTCAACTCTGTCGGTCTGACCGTCCTCAAGCAGGCAGATGCGAATGCCGTCGAGGTAAGCCGGCTTGTCCGCAACGAGATCCAGGAGCTGGAGACGCAATATGCACGCTTTGGATTGAAATTCGACATTGCCTCCGATGCGTCGGACTTCACACTCGAAGCGGCGAATGCCGTCAAACAGGACCTCCTCATGGCAGTCCTCCTGGTGGCGGCTGTGATGTTCCTGTTCCTCCACGATGTACGGAACTCCATCATCGTCCTGATCTCGATCCCGGCCTCGTTGATTGCTTCAATCCTGGCGATGTGGGCGTTCGATTTCTCTCTCAACCTGATGACTCTCCTTGCCTTGTCCCTCGTCATCGGTATCCTTGTCGACGATTCGATTGTCGTCCTCGAAAACATCTATCATCATCTCGAAAACGGCGAAAACAATTTCACGGCAGCGCTGAAAGGACGGAACGAAATCGGCTTTGCCGCGCTCTCCATCACGCTTGTGGACGTGGTTGTCTTCGTCCCCCTTTCGCTTGTGGCGGGACTCGTCGGCGATATCATGCGCGAATTCGCAATCGTGATTGTTGTCTCAACGCTGATGAGTCTCTTTGTCTCCTTCACACTCACCCCCATGCTGGCTTCGAAGTTTTCCAAAGCCCAATCGGTCTCGAAGGCCACGGTCGCGGGTGCGCTCGCGCTCTGGTTCGAGAAGATGTTTCACCGGCTCACCGACCGCTATGCAAAGGTTCTGGAACTCAGTTTGACCCATCCCGGCAAGCTTCTCCTGGCGATGACGGTCCTCTTCGTCCTTTCCCTGTTGCTCCCGGCGTTCGGCCTGGTCGGCTCGGAGTTTATGAAACAGTCCGACCAGGGTCAATTCATCGTCAAGCTGGAACTGCCACCCGGCTCCACACTCGAGAACACGAATCGGGTCACGCAACAAATCGAGCGTATGATTGCCACGCTGCCGGAGGTGAAGAAGGTCTTCACGAGTGTTGGACTCGGATCGGAAGGAATTCTTGAGAATAACAAAGCAGAGCTTACGGTTACGCTGGTCGACCGAAAGAACCGCAGCCGATCCACGAGCGATTTGGCAAATGAAATCAAGAGTCGGACGCGACAGATCCCCGGCACCAAAGTGTATATCGACCAGATTTCTATCACAGGACAGGCCGGCGGAGCGCCGATCTGGATCTTTGTCACGGGCAACAACCTCGATTCGCTCGAAGCGGCTTCGACGATGGTGATGGATGCTCTCCGGAAGACGCCGACCGTTATCGAAGTCAAAAGTTCCGTCGATATGGGGAATCCCGAGACCAGGATCGAGGTCGACCGGCACAAGATGTCGACCTTCGGCCTGACGGTCTACGATGTCGGATCGACACTGAGGATCGCGCTGACGGGAGATGACGAGTCGATGTTCCGTGAAGGACAGTACGAACATCCGATCCGTCTTGCGCTCGATAAATTCGACCGTTCCAACCCCGACGACATTGCACGCCTCCCGTTCATGAATGCGACGGGGAAACAGATCGAGCTTCAGCAGTTTGCGGAAATTTTCCAGGCGAGCGGCCCGACAAAACTTCAGCGCAAGAACCGGAACGCCTCGGTCAACATCTACGGCTATACCGACAACACGATGCCGATCGGCAATGTGGTCCAGGAATACCAAAAGATCATTGGCGACCGCAGCGTCGGAGGGACAGTGGCCGAATTCGGCGGACAGGAAAAAGACCGATCGGACAGCTTTGGGCAGCTGGGACTTGCCTTGCTGGCAAGCATCCTCCTTGTGTATTTTATCATGGTGGGACTCTATGATTCGTTTATCTATCCTTTTGTTGTCATGTTCTCTGTCCCCCTGGCGGTCGTCGGCGCAATGCTCGCCCTGGCGCTGACGGGGAATGCCCTCAGTATATTCTCCATCCTTGGAATCATCATGATGATTGGGTTGGTGGCGAAGAACGCCATCCTGCTTGTCGACCGGGCGAACGACAACCGAGAACGGGGGCTTACGGTTCACAACGCACTTATGGAGGCCGGCCGGGCGCGCATCCGCCCGATTTTCATGACCACGCTTTCGATGGTATTCGGCATGCTTCCGATTGCGCTCGCCAGAGGCGCAGGGGCGGAATGGAAAAACGGACTTGCCTGGGCACTTATCGGCGGACTGACGAGCTCAATGTTTTTGACACTTGTCGTTGTCCCGGCAGTCTACACAAAGGTCGAGAAGCTGCGTATCGGTCTGCCCGCCCTGTTCTCAAGGCCGTTTGCTGTACGCCGGTTGAAACGGATGAAGGCCCTCGCCGGTGGCACGCAACGTACCAAACATCACGATGATGAGACTCTCTGAAGGACCCGCCATGAAACGATCACATGTTGTCGCACTTCGTACAGGACTACTTGTCGTCCTGGTCTCAGCGACGCTTTCGTCACAGCAAACCCGTCCCACACTGCGTATTGGCGTTGTCTTTGACGGTCCGTGGGAGAGGAATACGGAACTCGTCGCTCTGATGAAGAAGGAAATCTCGGACGCGCTCTCGGGGCAGACCGTTGTCCTCTTCCCGGAAGACAAAGTTCTCATAGGGGATTGGACGGTGTCGTCGTCAGCACGGCTCAATACAAAACTCATCGATGATCCGAATATCGACCTCGTGATTGGGTTCGGCGTGTTTACGTCGCAGGATCTCTGCAGTCGAAGCTCGCTCGCAAAACCAGTCATCGCCCCTGTCATCATCGATCCTCAGAGGCAACGTTTGCCGCTGCAGTCCGGAACGAGCGGCGTCAAAAACCTGAGCTACCTCGTCTTTCCGCAGACATTCCTGCGGGACTACGAGTTTTTCCGTGAACTGGTACCGTTCAGGAAACTTGTATTTCTGACAAGCAAGCGGTACCACGAAGGCGTACCGGCAACGCGCCCCTCGGACAAGGAGATCAGCAAGCGCACCGGTGTCGAATTTGTAACGGTCAGGTTCGATGAAAAAGCCGAAGAGGCACTCGCAGCGATTCCGAAGGATGCCGGCGCAGTGTATCTGGACATTGTGCCGATTGCGCACCGGGAGTTCGACAAGCTTGTCGACGGCTTCATTGAAAGACGTCTCCCAAGTTTCTCCATGCTCGGCGAGACCGAAGTCCGGAAGGGCATAATGGCGGCAGCCAATCCGGATATCTTCCCACGCCTGATCCGGCGCATCGCCCTGAATATTCACCGGATTGTTCTGGGGGAGAATGCCGGAACACTCCCCATTTCGTTTCCGGCGGGGAAACGGATGTTCGTCAACTTAAAGACGGCCTTCGCCGTGGGTGTGTCACCAAAATGGAATACACTTCTCGAAGCGGAAGTAATACAGCTTGACAGCACCGCTGAGCGTGGGGCCGAGCGCTATACACTTGCCTCCGCTCTCCGGCGAATCCTTGATGCGAACCTCGACGTCAGCGCCAAGATCCGGGAAGCGACGGCTGGAAGCGGGAACATTACCATCGCGCGTGCAAACTTGCTGCCCAAAATCGATTTCAGTGCCAATGGGTTCCAGATCGACGATGATCGCGCTCAGGCAGGGATGCAGCCCGTCAAACGTGCTACTGCCGATATCGGCTTGACGCAGGTGATTTTTTCAGAGCCAGCGCTCGCCAACCTCAGCATTCAGTCGTCCCTCCAGGATTCGCGGGAACACGATTTGGAGATCACAAAGCTCAACGCAGTTGCGGATGGTTCGGGGTTGTACCTGAACTATTTACGGGCACGGAAGACATACTCCGCCCTTCTCGAAAACCTGAAGCTCACCAGGTCCAACCTCGAGTTGGCTCAGATTCGTGAAGCGACCGGGGCGGCAGGGCCTGAAGAAGTTCTCCGTTGGAAGGTGGAAATTGCGAACCTCCGCACGAGCGTCATGGGACTTCATTCGCAGATGAATCAGCTCCTGCTTGCGCTCAAGCAGGTTATGAACATTCCCCTCATCTACGTCATTGCGATCAATGATGTATCGCTCGACGATCCGACACTCTTCCTGTCCAACAAGCAATTTCTCGAGTATCTTGAAGACCCGGTGAGTTTCGACGTTTTGACCGATATTGTCGCGCAGGAGGGACTTGCGAAGTCACGCGAGATTCAGCAGCTCGACGCACTCATAGCCGCTCGTGAACGGGGCCTCAGTTCGTTGCGCAACTCGTTGTTCATGCCAACGATTGCTGCCTACGCCAACTACAGCAACACCTTCTACAAGTCAAACGTCGGCTCGCTGTATCAGATGGCAAATATCCCCGCTCCCCCGGCATCCCTGCCGGCGGAACTCCCGTTGTACCTGGGACAACTCTTCACGGCAATATCGCCACAGCTTCCCGACAGGAACGACTGGAACGTCGGACTCCAGTTGTCCTTCAACCTCTTCAACGGATTCTCGACGAATGCGCAGGTGGATCAATCGAGAGACGCCGTGCAACAGATCCAGATTCAGCGCAAAGCTGTCGAAGAGAAGGTCGCTCTCCGCATCCGACTGCAAATGGAAAAGGTCAAGGCCGCTCATTTTGCCATCCAGCAATCACGGCTTGAACAGGATGCTGCCCGCCGCGGGCTTGAAATAGTGTCGGATGCGTACTCCCGCGGGGCCGTTCCAATCCTCAACCTTCTGGACGCACAGAACTCGACTCTTCGTGCCGATAACGTTTCTGCCAACACACTGTACGACTTCTTCGTGGAATACTTCCAGTTGGAGAGAGCGGTGGGACAATTTGACATTCTCATGACACCAGCCGAACGGGATCAGGTCCTTAACCGTATACTCGACGGCATGAAAAGGGCATTGAAGAAATAGACGAATGGTGTTCGGGTCGTTTTGCCGATGTGGCTGAAAGAGAACGTGGCTTCGGACTGATACGCGTTGGAAGCATACGGGTTCGGGAGCGACCCTCCTCCGTTGCTGTCTTCATTCCACTTCAATGGTAATCGCTTTGCTCATCACCACGCGGTTCTTGTCCCGCGCTTCGAGTCGAAGCCGCTGTGCCCCCTTCTCGTGAATGTCGGGTAGGTGAATCGCCGGACAATCGTGTGGATCTGGTTCCCGCCTTCACCAGCTCGTTGTCTCCACTTCACAGAGGACTGATTCCTTTTCGTTCAGAAGGATTTTCCGGGGCTTCATCGGGAGAAGAGGCAATTCCGTTTCCGTCAAGGGCCCTTTAACAAGAATGCGTACTTCACCCGTTCCCTCGTCACCGAAATCGACCGTCACAGGGACATACATTTGAAAGTCCTTGTTGACATTCGATTGCTCCACTCGGCACGTCGCCTTGTACCCCTGGTCTCCAAGTGACTCCAGCTTGTACGCGAATCGGTATTTCGGTATCTGTGTACCGTACACCCATTGCTTGAAGAACCATTCCATATCCTCTCCGGTGTACTTTGCGACGACTTTGCGAAAGTCTTCTGTCGTCGCGTCTTTGCCGTCGTAGAGCATGAAAAATTCGCGCATCATCGCTTTGAATTTCGCATCATCCATTGTGTTGAGATCCGTGAGCATCATGCGCAGCATGTGCAAGACCCAGGCTCCCTTTTTATAGATGATGAGATCGTAGTCTCCCGGCGTGTCACTGCTTTCAGTCCTATAGCCCAGCCAAATTGGTCCGGCTTGCTGACCGCTGCCGAAAATGTACTGCCGATTGTTTAGTATTTCCTCGCGCCATTCTTTCAACAACGCCTCGAATTTGTTCCCGCTGCCGCCGATGAGCCGCGTATACATCAATCCGCAGTAGTCCGCGAATCCTTCGCTGAGCCATTGGTCGTGATAGGTCTTATACCCTACGCCAATACCCCACCATTGGTGGGCAACTTCGTGGGCACGGAAGACATTGTCGTATCCTTTGATGCTTGTGCTCTGAAAGGTTACCCACGATAGATGGACAAGACCGGGAAATGCCTGACCATGGGAATAGGGGATCTCGGTAGCGGAGAATTCTTCGGTCTGACATTTTCCGAAGAGATTCTCAAAGTAGGTGATGGCGCCGGATATGTCGAAATCCACTTGCTTTTCCATCGATAGTCGCGCAGTCGGGATTCCCGCCTTGATAAGATTTTGGGCGTAAGCCTCATGGGCCCGTTCATTGATGTACACCGTCACCGCAGGGGACTGTTGGTTTGCTCTCTTATACTCCTTGAACACACCGATATTGAATGAAGCTTGCTTGACGGGGGTTGGGGTAACCCACACCGTCTTTGTCACTTCTTCGGTGGATTCGCGCAACACATTTCTACCCACACAAACGAATGAATATTTTGAAGGTGTAGTAAACGTGACCTCGAATAGGGACTTCCCTCTCCCCGCATGTGGGTACCATCCCGTCGGAGACTCAAGAAAACACCAACCCGTGCCGCTTCCGTCAATGAGTCTGCCACCATAGAAGACCTTCAGATCTACCACGCTGCCGGAATCAAGCGGTTGGGGTGTTTTGACCCAAAGGTACTCGTTCTTCTTTCCGCGGAAGAACGTGGCGTGACGCCCATCAGCCCAAAAGACGGAATCGACATCCAGATATCTGTAAAGAGCCAGGTAGAACCATTTTTGCCCAGCCATAAGAGATGTCAGGCGAACATCTGCCACTGCATGGAACGACAAATGCGAGTCGAAAAGTTTTAGCTTGTCGGAGATTGAACAATCGATCTTATATGAATTCACCCTTAGAAATTCTGGAGCAGATGTTGATCGTTTGGTTGGTTCCGATCCTTGTTGGTTGAGCTGGGAGATTGTCTCTCTTGATGCTTTGGAGTCCGATTTCTTTGGAACTCGCATAAGAGCAACCTGCTCCTCGGAAAACGGGTCGATCTCAAAGAAGAGGTCGTCAAGGTCCTCGGTAGCAACGTGAGCATAGAATAGCGAATTTGAAAGCCGGTCCAGAAATGTCTTTGTAATTTCAGTCGCAAGATACATACTCGATTGGTCACAAAAGAAATCCAGCGACGATTCCAATTCGCTCTGCGCCTCCTGAATGTTGGCCGCTTGTGAAAACCGCAATCTCGCACCAAGTTCATTGCCTGTTGAATCCGCAAAGAGTATAAACAGTTTCTCGAACCGTTCCTGGAGCGTGTTCTTCCCGTAGAACCGGTAGAGCTGTTGTCGTTCCACGTCAAGCACGGGGTCGAACGATAGAATCCCTTTTCCTATGAATAATGCGCCACAAACCCGGCCATTGACAGGAAGACACAAGTAAACCACTCCCTCCTGCATGTCGAAGGAAGCAACCTCTCGTCGGAGAGTAAAATCCCGCACTGTTGCGGCACGGGACGGATCAATGCGCATTGTTTTCAGATCCCGGAACAACAGTTCATATTCCGTGATCGGGTTCTTGTTCTCTTGAGCTGTCAGGTGAGATGGAAACAGCGATAAAAGAGTCAAGAGAAGCAGCAAGAGTTGGGAAGAGATTGTGGTGTTCATGAGTATAACCTCCATCAATGAGTGTGGAACAATCAAAGATCGTCTGTCTTGGGGAGGCGAGCAGGAGTGGTGTTGCGTTTGCGATGATCGATCACCATGGAGAGCCTGTCGGTGCGGACGCGTCATGACGACTGAAAGCACATAAGGCGGATCCTAGTCTCGGGGATTCCGAATGTCCGCGATTGACCTGACCGTGCAGCCGCTTGAGACTTCATAGAGCGTTCAGGTGTGTTACCAGATGTGAAGAAAGACCGACTCTCTAGGAACCTACAAAATTACCTGTTGAGACACAAGAACTGCGCGCGCGAAGGGTTTTTTGATTCTCAAGCTGAAGATGTCCATCCCTCACGCCAGCTCCACACCACCCTCTTTCGGTCCTCTATTCCCATTCCTGATAATGAAATCAAGATCGTACACGGGTGTTGCCAGTCTCCAACAATTCTTGTCAAATAATCGGAAATCTGACTGTGGCATCGCGACCATGTTCGTCTTCATTCCACTTCAATGGTAATCGCTTTGCTCATCACCACGCGGTTCTTGTCCCGCGCTTCGAGTCGAAGCCGCTGAATGCCTTTCCTCAATGTCCACCAGGTACCCGAAGGATCAAACGGGAGGGTCTCCTTCTTGTTCACCACCAACTTCACATCGGAGAATTGTCCGGGAACCGCGCCGGTGATCCTGATGGACTGGTATTCTTTTCGGAGAACCGGATCGATTTTGAAGATATCACCATGGAGGGGAGAAAGAATTGTGAGCCGTGGGGCCGGACGCCCACCCGAGAACATCCGATTCGCTTCGATGGGAAGAGCGGTTCGCGGAGGAAAGGGGATTTGTTCCGCTTCGGCCCACTCCCGGTATTCAGACGGAAAAATTTCGTAGACACGCTTTTCTGGTGTTCCGTTCTCGCTCACCAGGCGGTATGCACGATGGATATCGCACCTCTTCTTCGGTTCGCTCCCCCGTATGAACCACTCCGTAATTGTCTTTTTGCACCATTCGCCCGGCAAGAGTCCGGAACGGGGACATATTGCGCGTTGAACCAGACCATCAGGAATCGGGAATTCCGGCGGCGTTGTTTTCCCTGTCACCAGTAGCATGACATCGAAAAAAATCTGACCCGCGCCACTCACGCCTGAGACTCCGTGCATCGGCGAGTTATTGAAATTGCCGGCCCACACCCCAACTGTGTAATCCGCGGTGTACCCGATCGTCCAATTGTCACGATAATCTTTCGTTGTTCCGGTCTTGACAGCACACGGAAACGGAAAACGAAAGGCGTTGCCGAAGGCTGGACGCCTTGCAACGGGATCTTTCAAGATGTCGGTAACGAGGAACACGGATCGCCTATCGTAGGCACGATGTGGTGTTCCCGAACCTGGACCCAAAAACTCCGGAGAGGGTCTCTTGCCTGAGATCGTTGTGAGAGAACGAACCAGCGTAATGGGGCCCCAGAGACCGCCGTTGGCGAGTGTTCTGTAGGCGTTCGTGAGTTCAAGAAGCGAAACCTCTGCATTGCCGAGTGCTAGTCCGTATCCATAGTGCTCAACGGGCTGCGTGAGAGACGTAATTCCAACGTTGTGAAGACCCTGATAGAACGTTCCGATTCCGATCATAGCGGCAGTCCGCACGGCAGGGACATTGTAGGAACAAGCCAGGGCGGTTCGCAGCCGGACAGGCCCATGGTATCTTTTGTCGTAATTTTCCGGGATGTAATCTCCCCGATCGTCCGGAATATGGGTTGGCAAATCCGGGAGAACGGTGGACGGGGTGATCGGACCATTCAAGGCTTGAACGTACATGAACGGCTTGATAGAAGAGCCGGGCTGCCGAAGAGCCAGAGCCCCGTTGACTTGTCCGCTGGATTTTCGGTCGAAGAAGTCGGCAGACCCAACCAGCGCGCGAATTTCTCCCGTGTGGTTGTCCAGGACAACGACGGCTGCGTTCGTTACGTTCTTTCTGGTCAGGCGGGAAAGATGATTCCTCACAACGGCGTGGATTTCTTTTTGAAGAGGATAGTCGATCGTCAGTTGTACTGTCGCCGCATCCTGAACACCCCCGATATATTGCCTCGCCATTTCAACTGCGTGCGGCCCGCGGAAATTGATTTCAGGAGACGCGACCATAATCGGCTGCGATGCTGCGCGTTGATACTCCTCGTCCGTTATCATCCGCTGATCGATCATCCGCCGCAAGACAATTCGTTGTCGAACCAATGCTCCGTTGAAATTCTCGTATGGATTCATCGACGTTGGGGCGTTGGGAAGTCCGGCAAGGAAGGCAGCCTCGGCCAGCGATACGTCAATCGCGGGTTTCTGGAAATAGTACCGGGAGGCGGCTTCGATACCCAACAACTGGTTGCCATACGGTGCGCGGTTGAGGTACTGTTCCAGGATTTCCGACTTCTTCATCATCCGCTCGAGCCGCAGCGCGTACCACGCTTCCAGCGCCTTATTCGCAAGTGTGCGGGGATAATGGTAAATATTCCTGATCACTTGTTGTGTCAGCGTCGATCCCCCAACCCGCATCCCGCCCGACTTGATGTTCTCAACGATAGCGCGAAGGATTGCCAGCGGATCGACACCGGGATGATCCCAGTAGCGTCGGTCTTCAATGGCGATGGTGGCGTTGACCGCTTCGGAGGCGATTTGGTTCAACGGTTTCCACTGGCCGCGTCCCTCACCGTCGTTGAGGAACTCCCGGAGGAGCACTCCGTTGCGATCCACCACGCGCATCGAATGGACGGATTGTTTGGAGAAATCATTTCGTGGGAGGGGGATATACAATGAGGCGATGAAGGCAAGACATAGCGAGAGGATGATCACAAGAACGATTTTGAAGCGACTATGTCGGGTGATGGAGAACATATTTGTTTGTTGTTTTTCGTAGAGACGCTACATCGTAACGTCTCAAATGAGGTCTATCATTGCGGCCACAAATCGTAGATGGTTGTTCTCATCATCGTCCCATTTCGAATGGCCTCGTCCCATTGCGAATGGGACTCTACCGCTTCGTCCCATTGCGAATGGCCTCGTCCCATTGCGAATGGGACTCTACTGCTTCGTCCTATTGCGAATGGGACTCTACTGCACGCGAATAACCTTTGACGATGTTTGCCCAAAAACTTCCGGTTCGTACATTCCCTCCGCGCGGGTTGCCGGGGCCTGGAAAGTCCCATACGATGTTACGCGAACAAAGTATGTAAGCACATAAGAACCGGCGGGGAGGTAGTCGGCGAAAAATAATGCGTGATCGTCATACATTTCCCTGTGACGGAAGGGATTCCATGTCCACCACTCACCGGGGTTGTGTTCCTGCCGTCCAAGATCAACGCCCGAAGTCTGGAATGATGTATTGATGATCTCAAACCCGGCTGGTATCGGGTCGTCCACAACGACGAAATTGCGCTGCTGGTTCGTAGAAATCGTAAGCGTTATCTTGCTGACGACACCCGAGGCGATTGTCGGTACGGTGCCGGGTGTCTCGACAAGACGGTCAATGCTCTTTGTGACCGCGATGCCCTCGTCTTTTGCCTTTGTTTCCGTCGTCGGATAATAGTTCATGCGAACCGTATAGTACAGTCGGCCCGGTCCGTCTTTGAGAAAATCGAGGGGATAGTCGGCCCCTCGCTGCAGATCTGTCAGAGGGATCTCTTTGGCCACCGGTTTCAGGCTTCTCCCCTTGAACAATTCTTTCATAAATTCGCCGCCGGCGATACGGACCTCTGCGGTGAAATTGGGTTCTTCTTTCTCATAGGCTTTGAAGTATGTGGCGAGCGCATCGACGACGTACAGGTTTTCCTGTGTCGTTCTCCAGCATCCCGTTTTCTGCTGGTCTAACAGCCAACGAACGACCTTGGGAATGAGAGAGTTTTCAGGTTGGGTTTCGACAAGCGCCTGGAGAATGAGAGCCGTCGTGCGTCCATTGGAATGGAAGATCCAGTACCAATCACTCGCTTCCCGTTCTTCAAAATGCGCGGAGGTTGGTGCGACCTTGGCATTGTTCATCAGGTCGCGGACAAGCTCACTGATCATAGCCGGATTGCCCTTTGCGGCGACAAGAGCCTTCAGAAGATACGCTTTGGCAAAGAGACCGATGGTCGCTCGTTCGGAGTATAGCTTCTCCATGTAACCGAATTCCGGCTTGCCGCTCAGAGCAAGCGTGTAGAGAGCAAGAGCCCGCGTGCAACTCCATGCGGCCTGACCGTACCAGTCAAAGCGAACCTTTCCATTAAGAACGTCGCGAAGATAGCCGAATCCACGCTCCTTTGTGTTCTTGTCGATGGGATATCCGTGTAATTCGGCTTGCACGAGAGTGTACATTGTAAAAGCCGAAAGATATGGCCAGGTGTCTTCGGTGTTCTTCCAATAGGCAAATCCACCATCGCCACGCTGGAACAAGGGCACCTCATCGATCATTTTTGTGACGACCTCCCGATAATCCTTGTCTTTCAGAATTTCGAACTTGAACGCATCGACGAGTTCCTTGGCCATGATCATCGGAAGAACGCGGGAGAGTCGTTGTTCGAGGCAGCCATACGGATACTCAAAGAGGTATGATATTCCGCCGGAGAGTCCAACCATGGCCGTTGAGGCGAGCGTGAATTGAAGAGAGCCGAGGTCTTTGAAGATTTCTTCCGGAATCTGAACGCGTTCGCGCCGTTCACGGTCTGTCGTCGATTCGTACAACGCAACCGATTCCCTTAACCGGGGCAGCTGAATCGGAATCTTCCACAGAAGCCCGTCATAATCGGCATCACTGTAAGCACGGAATGTAAGTTCGGCAATCCCGATTTTGTCGGCAAGCATCTTGTTGCGTACTTCTTGCGATTGTCCCGGCTTCAGAACAATCACGATGGAGTCGGTCCCCTGGAATTGAATTCCTTTGACTCTTGTGACCAGCCGAATGCGTGTCTCTTTTTCGGAGTAATTCATCACGACAACACCCCCCTCGAAACTGTCGCCCACACGTGCAAAACGGGGCAACGAAGGCTGAAGCAGGAGAGGCTTGTTGACCTGAAAACTGGTCTCACCGTAGCCGAAGTCGGATTGGAGAGTCTGAGTTACGGCCATTACTTCGAACGAAGTAAGGTTGTCGGGGAGCTTGAAGCGAACAACAGCTTTCCCGTTTGCGTCGGTCAGGAAGGCCGGATTCCAGTACGCCGATGGGCGGAAGTCCTTGCGGATTCCCTCAGCATCCGTTCCTGCCATCTTATCTTCTCCACCCCCCCCGCCAGAATCCTCACCTTTTTCATCGTAGTTGCGTTGCTGGATGAGATGGATCCTCGTTTCGGTGGTGGTGACAGCGAGGCCGCGCTGTCTGTAGAAATAGTCAAACGGATTGGGAAGGCGATAATTGATGAGATTAAGTACTCCAAGGTCGGCAACGCTGAGAGCAACTTCCGACACTACCCCCTTGCCGGCGGCATTCTTTGCCGTAATGGTCACTTCAACGGTGTCTCCGGGGCGGTAGGCCTTCTTGCCCGTTTCGATATTGACACTCATCAACTTCATGGTGGGACTGACCGAGAGATTGATGTAGCCGATCTTGAAGGAAGGACGGCCAACGTCCGTCTCCTTGGTAATTGCAGCCCCCTCGACGCGCCCCTGCAAGAGAACAACGGACACAAAGACATTCGGCAGGTGTTCCCGGAGAATGGGAAGGTCGATTTGCGGTGCACTCCCGACAAGCTGAGTGGTGAAATGTGAAATAATGCCTTCGCGCTCGAGTGAAACAAGAGCCGTTGTCTTCTCGTACGGCGACTTGACGATAATGCTGGCAATGTCGCCCGGTTTGTAGTTTTGCTTGTTCGCGATGAGCTCGATGCGGTCGTCATTCGACCGCTGCCAGGCGACGTATTGCGTTCCGCTCACATAGAAATAGGTGTTCGAAATAATGGAATTCTTCCGTGCATCATGTGCGGAAACCTCGATATAGTAGAAACCTGGCTCGCTTGGTTTGTACGTCCGGACGACGGGTGCACTCGAAGTGGTGACTACCGCAGAATCCACCACGATGTTTTCGATCTGTGATTCCCAGAAGTATCGACCCCCGGTTTCAGCCCTGCGGACTGATCGCCAGATACGTTTTACGAGCTTGACCGACAACGGAATCCCGGATGTGTACTGACCCTCCGGCGTCACGGCAATCAGTTTATAGGAGAGGATCGAATCTGTTTGTGTAAAGGTCGTGGACGGAGCGATCCCGATATAGAATTCTCCTCCGTGCACGATGATAGAAGAACGTCCCGATATAACCTGGCGGGAAGGGGACGTAACATCTGCCTCCAAAAGAAGCGAGTGCGTGCCCTGGATTTCTCCGACACGGATTGCTGAACGCACTTTGAGGACGCCTTGATTGTCAAGCGAAGAATCGGAGCTAGAGAGAATTTGATGGTCACCGCCATAATAATGGGAGAGCCATCCGAGAGGACCAAACCAGTATCCTTCGAATCCCCCCGGCTCCCATCCCGAGGCGGAGACTGATAGCCGCCATGTCACGGGGGCTTCCTTGAGCGCCGCACCGAACAAGTACCGTGCCGCAATAACTCCCATAACACTGTCGCCGATGATGCAGCTTTTGGCCTCAAACTTCACCGTGGTTTCGAATTCGGCAGGGCGGAACGCTTCGACGCGGAAGCTCTCGCTGGTCACATTGATCCATCGTTCTTTGCCGTTCACGACTTCCTTTGTCTGCACCAACACCGAATAGTAGCCCACAGGTGCGCTCGGTTTCAGGACGAGACTGGCGACAAAGGATCCAAACGGTGAAAGCTTTGGTTCCGTCGTAAGCACGTCCTCGTTTCTTGAGTTCTTTACCGTCAATCGGAGCGGGAGGTCCCTCGCTATTTTCCAATCGCCTTCGCGTCGAACACGGACCATTCCTTTCATATCCACCCGTTCGCCGGCCTTGTAGAGGCCGCGGTCGGTGAACATCTCCCCCTCGATTGCCTCGAACTTTGGGTTCCAATCGTACGATATGCCGAAACTCCACGGTTCGATCCCCTCATTCCACTGTGAGCTTGAAAATGCAACGTCCCCATCTTTCTTGACAATGATCCACAAGCGAGGCTGACGTGAATCATAGTACCCTTCTTCTTCGTCCTGGCTTGAGGTCGACCGCAGGCCAAGTTTACCCCATCCCGGACTCCTGGCGATCCCTTTGGCGTCCGTGGCTCCCTTCCAGAGAACCTGGTTGCTGTCGTTCCTGATCTCGACCTGTGCATTTGCGGCCGGCGAGGCATCTTTCAGGTTTGTTACCCAGATGAGGTTATTCTCGGGGGAGAATTTGGAGGTGATGCCGAGATTCGTGACCTGTATGAGCGACTTCAGATATCGTCGTCTGTCTGAATATTGAAAAAGGTTATCCACCTGAAGGAGAACAACGCCGCGGGAGACTTTGCCGAGTACCTCGTCCAGATTGACCGGACGAATCATCCGAACATTGCGAGGAATATTTGGACGCCACACTCTCGATACATTGAATCTCGACGTATCCTCCGATTTCGAGTCGACCCATTGAAGAATGGCCTGTTCCCACGCGAGTTGATGGTATGTCGAATAATCGAGGCGCAACATCACTTCGACAATTTTGTCCGGACTGACGCGGCCCATTTGCAGAAGAACGGAGTCCACGTTCACGAATGTCACCGGGCAGTTGTGAGCTTCGTATGCCTCCAACACGCCCTGGCCCGTGGTCAAGCCCACGAACGGCGGATACGAGCCTGTGCGGAATTTGAAGCGTACGGTGTCGGTCATGACATTGCCGAAACGATCGCTCAAGCCCGGAGTAATCGTACCAACATATTCCTGTTCGGCACGGAAAGGAAGTCCGAAGACAGGCTCGGTGGTGGTGTATGCGTCGGCGTAATCATCAGCCCGGATGGCGAGGGGAGGGAAGAACGACAATCGCTTGAGAACATCCTTCGGAATCACGGGATTCGTAAAAAGCATATGGAGACTCTCTGACGGATTAAACCGGTCCTGATTTTCAAGCCGCACAAACCTGAGATCGCCGTACGTGGAAAATGTGAGCAAAAACTCCGATGCCATACCCAGAACCCCTTCGACGCCGGGAAGACCCTCTTTGCATCTCACGACAAAGGAACCACCCTTCGTCAGCGGTTGATTCGGAACCAGAAGTACGCTGTTTTCGCGGTCGCGTGTCTTTTCAGGGGGCGTGAGGGCAGCATACAGTGGATAGACGACGCCCTGCATGCCTCGCTCTTCAATAGAGACAAATCGCGCAACGGCTTCCGGGTTGACCTTTTGATTGAAGCGGAGGAGAATGCTGTGGTTAAGCTCAACGTGCGTTTGCTGCTTGTACGGCTTCGTCCCGATGACAACCGGGCGCGGGGTTTCAAATTGCCAGGTGAACTCCTGTGGCAGCGTTTGGCCCGTGACTGATTTTGTGCCTGCGGGAATCCTCACAGTGAAAAGTGTGGAGTACGGCAATCTCGTCTTTGGAATAAAGGTCAGGGTCGTCGTACCCATCCAGCGATATTTGCCCGGCGTCGGTGGATCGATGACCATCGGTCCGGTATCGTCATCTGCAGGAACTTCCCTCAGGGGCACCATTGCCTGATTGAACGATGCCACGATCGTCTGCGATTGATCGATTGTCTGCGTAGGACCCCGCGGTGTGGAAACGAGCACCTGGACATCTCTTTGTTGTTGGGAATGAACCGAGCCAGCGAAAAACGATGCAAGAAGAAGAACAAGCGAAGTTCGCATGAGTTTTCCCCGCTTTCAAATAGAGGTGAAGTGAAGGAAGCTTGACGGGAACGGCAAACTATTCTATATTGGAATCGAAGAAAGTAACGCTTTTTCCGGTCAACAGTCAACAATACCCATCATCGATGAAAACGAAGATCAGACGGGCAACGCCGCATGACGCAGCAGTCATTGCCGATTACAATTCCTTTATTGCGCAGGAAACCGAGCATCGAACGCTCGATCACAAGAGGCTCCTGCGTGGCGTCAGAAGCTTGTTGAAGGATCCCTCGAAAGGAGTCTATTATGTTGCCGAAATCGGGGGCGAAGTGGTCGGACAGCTCATGATCACGTATGAATGGAGTGACTGGCGGAATGGGCATTTCTGGTGGATTCAGAGCGTGTACGTGAAGCAAGAATTTCGTCAACACGGGATCTTCCGAGCCCTCTATGATCATCTCGAACAGCTTGCCCGGAAGCGTAAGGACGTCTGCGGCCTGCGGTTGTACGTCGAGCGGGAGAATCATCGCGCCCAGGCAACATATGAAAAACTCGGCATGACGCGGACAGCATACGAGATGTTCGAGAAGGATTTCGTATTGTAGGAACGGTCGCGCGACCGTTCCT
>Ga0315286_10001131_pt1 | contig 23856 bp, 24 predicted proteins | sample YL17G10_0_MG_FD_205038 | JGI IMG/M metagenome (GOLD analysis project Ga0315286, IMG submission 205038) | Sediment microbial communities from Yellowstone Lake, YNP, Wyoming, USA - YL17G10_0 | ecosystem: Environmental > Aquatic > Freshwater > Lake > Sediment | place: USA: Wyoming | collected...
GTGTTCGAGCGCCGCGCGGAGCGGGAGCTCTCGGCCGACGAGCTGTGCCTGCTGATGCGCAAGGCTCAGCTTGAAACCTACGGCGACGGGCTCGACCCGGTTCTTCTTCACCCATACGCGTGGGCGGCAAAGCCGCACTACTACCCGATGTCGTTCTACAACTTCCCCTACATGTTCGGTCTTCTCTTCGGCCTGGGCCTCTTCGCACGCTACGCCGAGGACCCGAGACGTTTCACCACGAGCTACGACGACCTTCTGTCCTCAACCGGGATGGGGGACGCGGCCGAGCTTGCGGGCCGGTTCGGGATCGACACGCGCTCGGTCACCTTCTGGCGATCCAGCCTCGACGTCGTCCGCGAGGACATCGTGCGCTTCGAGTCGCTCGTCGGCGTCGCTCGGGCGTCCTGAGCCGGCGGGCCGCGCTCGACTGCGGCGTGGTCAGGAGATCCCCTCCGATCCGACATGGAGCGCCTGCTTGACACCGAGCTGGCGCGTCCGTACGGTGCGATCGGGAGGGGAAGGAGGAGGACGTGGCAGGAGGAGCGAACGGGACACCTTTGGGGACGTGGATCCTGGCCATGGTTGCAGTCGCCTCCGCTACCATCGCTGCCTTTCAGAGCCGCCTGTCCCGTCTTCTCGTTCGTCCCAGGCTCCGGCTCGAGGTGAACCCGGAGCCTCCGGACTTCCACCACTCCTTGCTCGCGGACCCCGCTGTTCCAAGTGCACCGGCCGACGCCTACTACTTCAATCTGCGTGTGCGGAACACCGGGAATAGCCGGGCGGAGCAGGTGGAGGTCTTCGTCGCGGACGTCCTGGAGCACCAACCAGACGGTTCCTTCCGTCGCCTGGCATCCTTTCTGCCCAAGAACCTGGCTTGGTCCTGGACGCTCAAGCCCTTTCTGGAAGCGCTCTCACCGGGGATGGTGGGGTTCTGCACGCTGGGGCACGTCCTCGATCCCGCGAGACGGTGCGACCTCCCTGGCGAGGCCTTGGCCGACGCGGAGGAGGTACGGCTTGCCGGACGAGCCGCGTTCAGCGTGGCCGTTCAGTTCCCCGCGAGCAAGCCCTTTCACATCCTCCCTCCCGGCACCTACCAGCTCGTCCTGTGGCTGGCGGCGGGGAATGCCCGCAAGGTGGAGACGCGGCTTCTGCTCATCCTCACGGGGGACTGGACGATGGACGAGGGACGCATGCTGGCGGAGGGCGTCAGGATTCGGGTCTTCTAGGCCGAGACCCGGCCAACTTGACGGCCGCGCCGACCGGAGCGGCTGGTCTTCGCCAGAAGGGCCGTGCTAGAGTGATGTGGTCGGATCATCAAGACCGGGAAGACGCGGCGGGCAGGGCGGGTCCGGTCCGGACCCGCTCCCGCATCCGTCGAGACAGAGGAGGGCGCTCATGCCGAGGATTCTCTGGATCAATCCGATCGCGACAGCGGACTACGATCGGGCCTTGCAGGATTGGATCGACACGGCCAAGCATCCGGAGACCGAGGTCGACGTCGTCTCACTCGCCCGCGGGACGCGGCACACCGAGTATCAGTTCTACGAGACCTTGGTGATGCCGGACATCCTTCATCGCCTGAAGCGGGCGGAGAAGGAGGGGTACGACGGGGCCGTGCTGGGCTGCTTCTACGATCCGGGCCTGCGGGTCGCGCGGGAGATCACGGATCGGATGGTCGTTGCTGCGCCAGCGGAGGCGAGCATGCTCATCGCCGCAGCACTGGGGCACCGCTTCTCGATCCTCGTAGGCCGGAAGAAGTGGATCCCAAGGATGCACGAGAACGTGGTCAACTACGGGCTCGAAGCGCGCCTGGCGTCGTTTGAGTCGGTCGACCTCGGCGTCGAGGACTTCCAAAAGGACACAAAGGAGACCGAGCGGCGCTTGACCGAGGCGGCGCGCCGGGCCATCGAGGAGAAGCTCGCCGAGGTGATCATCCTGGGCTGCGGTCTCCAATATGGTTTCTACGAGGTGTTGCAGCGGAAGCTGGGCGTCCCGGTGATCGACGTGGTCCTGGCCGCGCTGAAGCACGCCGAGCTGGGGATCGAACTGCGGCAGCGATTCGGCTGGGGGCACAGCAAGCGCTACGACTACGAGTCGCCACCGATCGCGGAGATCAAGGCGTGGAAGCTCGCCGAGCAGTTCCCCGAGATGAAGGGCTTGTGGACGTGAGCCTGCCCTGGCATTCGGCTGAGCTGCTAGGAAAGGAGCGACGACCATGACCGAGAAGAGGTCGAGACGGCGCGCGATCGTCGGGGCAACGCTGATCGACGGAACGGGCGGCCCGCCCCTCGCTCACTCCGTCGTTCTCGTGAGTGGGGACCGGATCGAGGCGGTCGGGCTTCGGCAGGAGGTCCGGCTCGCCCCGGACGTCGAGATCGTGAACGCCGAAAACAGGTATCTCCTCCCAGGCCTCATCGACTCCCACGTCCATGTCGCGGCGTCCGGGTACGTGCCGACCAGGCCCAGGGGCTCAGAGATCGCCTACAAGACGGTCATCGCCATCCACAACCTTCGCTCGGCCCTCCAGGCAGGGGTGACGACTGTGCGCGACCTGTGCGGGGATCGGATCAACCTCGCCCTCCGGACCGCTGTGGAGCGCCGCATGCTGGTCGCGCCACGCCTGTTCACGGCCGGGATGGGGATCTGCATGACCGGAGGACACGGCACGAGCGAACCGGGCTTCGTGCACGAGGTGGACGGCCCGGACGCGGTGCGGGCCGCGGTCCGCCAGGAGCACGCGGCGGGGGCCGACTTCATCAAGCTCCTCACTTCGCACCGTACGGACTACCCGCAGTTCACCCAGGCTGAGATCGACGCCGGCGTGGACGAGGCGCATCGCCTCGGGCTCCGCGTCGCGATTCACGCCGCGAACTTCGTTGGCGTTCGCATGGCGGCCCTTGCTGGGGCCGACACAATTGAACACGCGAGCTTCGTCGACGAGGCGGCCGCCGATCTGATGGCGAAGAGAGGCGTGATCCTGGTCCCCACCCTGTGGGTGAAGCATGACCTCGCCGAGAGGCTCGCGAGACTCCGGGCCACGCCGAAGGACTACCCGTGGGGCGACGCGATGGATCTCGACTCGGCCGCGACCTGGTTCCGTCGCTGCGTCGAGCAACTGCCGAAGACGATGGCGCTCGTGCGGTCAAGGGGAATCCGCATCGCAGCGGGCACGGACTTCATCATGGCCGATCACCCGTGGGCACTCGTGCCGGAGGAGATGGAGTACCTCACGCGCTTCGGCCTCTCGAGCCTCGAAGCGATCGAAGCGGCCACGCGCATCGGCGCGGAAACGCTGGGGAAGGCAGGCGAGTTCGGCACCGTGGAGAAGGGCAAGCTCGCCGACCTGATCTTGGCCGACCGCGATCCCCTCGCGGACATCACCGCACTGGGCGAGGTGTCGTGGGTGATGAAGGAAGGCGAGGTCGTCCCGCGCTCGCCGGAGTGGGCGCGAAGGCCCATCCACGACCCCATCTCGCTCTACCCGGCCTGACGCCGGCGGTCGTAGACTCTTCGGGAGGAGGTGGCTCATGCCTGATCTAGCGTATCGGCTTGAGCTCGACGCGACGCTCTCCCCATCACCGGTTCTGCCGGCCCTCATCTGGGCCGAGGGAATCGAGCCCCCGCGGCCGACTGAGGCGGCGCCCGACTTCCTGCGCGAGATCCTCGCCCGGGCCCAGGCAAAGGGAGAGGAGTTCATCCCAGCGGAGCGGCGCGCCCGCGTGCGGAAGATCCTGCGCCACGGACATTACCAGCCGAGCGGCCGCGGACGGCCGGCGAGCGAGTTCCTCCTCAAGGCGGCGCTCGAGAAGTCCTTCCCTCTCGTGAGCGGCCCAGTCGACGTCAACAACGCGATCAGTCTCGCATCGGGGCTTCCGGGATCGATCTTCGACGCCGATCTCTCCGGCTCACAGCTTCTCCTGCGGCGCGGCCTTCCGGGCGAGTCGTACGTGTTCAACCCAGCCGGGCAGGCGATCGACCTCGAGGACCTCCTCGTGGTGTGCCGCCGGGCCGCGGTTGGCTGGGAACCCTGCGGAAACGCGGTGAAGGACGCCATGGCGACCAAGGTGCGGGAGTCAACTCGGCGCGTCGTCGCCGTGCTCTACGCCCCGCCCGACGAACCGCCTGGGTCCCTCGACGCCTGGGCGGCGCGATACGTCGAACACCTTAGGTCACACTGTGGCGCACGCGAGGCAGGATTCTGCGTCGTCGCGCCCTGACCGTCCTCCTCTCTCTCTCTTCACGCCGTGCACTCGCCATGCTAGGATGAGGACGGAGGTGATCGCCGTGAAGGAGTTCTCCTTCATCTTGGGCAACAACCCGGGGGCCCTCGTCGAGGTGACCGAGGCGCTCGCAAGCGAGCACATCAATATCGAAGGCGTCGCCGGCCTGACGGTGTTGGAGGAAGGCGTGATCGCGCTGGTGACCGACAACCCAGACAAAGCGCGCAGAGTTCTGCGCGGCCAGGGCATCGAGTTCGGGGAGCGCGAGGTGCTGGTCATGGATGTCCCACACCAGCCCGGTCAGATCGCGACGATCCTTGGCCGGTTGAGCAGCGAGGGCCTGAACGTTCTCTCCTGCTACGCCGGGGCGGAGAAGAACCGCTTCCTGTTCACGGTCGACCAGACCGACCGCGCGAAGTCGCTCTTGAAGCTGGCATAGCGCGGGAGCTTCCTCTTTGGGCGGGCTCGGTCTGAGCCACCCTCTGCGTGGGCTGTCCTGGCTACGTCTTGCGTGAGGCGCGCCTGTGCCCGGCAAGGCGGTCCGTCGCGCCGGCGAATCCTCCGCGGACCGGCCGGATCGCGTCAAAGCGACAGACCTCGTGGCAGCACATGCACCGCACGCAGAGCGCCCGGTCGATTCGCGCCTTTCCGTCCGTGACCTTCGCCGCACCCACAGGACAGATCCGCTCGCATTCAGCGCATCCGACACAGAGGCCGACCGCGACCACCGGCCGAGCCGCCAGCCCGCGCACCACGGCTCTCGCGATCGGCCCGGGGATGCGGCCGAGCAAGCGACTCGGGCCGCCTGCCGGCAGTCGGAAGCCTCGTGGAGTCACCGCATCCAATGCCTCTCCCAGAACCTTGATTTGGGAGAGGTCGCCCACGCCGAGGTCCTGTTCGCTCGCGGCGCGGGTCGTCTCCACGGCGAAGGGGTTGACCCCGATCAGGCGTGTGGCGACCGCGTCGAGAGCGACGGCATCCTCGCTGGCGAGGATCAGGCCCACGTCACGAAGCGTCCCGCCGGCCGGGCCGCCTCCCTCCATGGCAACCACGGCGTCCAAGAGCGTCAGTTTCGGCCGCACGATCGAGAAGAGGTCGACGAGGATCTGCGCGAAGTCTGAGCTCTTGTTGTGCTCGCCGTGGAAGCGAACGCGCAAACCCGCGGGGATCATGCCGTACAGGTTCTTCACCGCGCCGGTGAAGAGCGTCAGGGAATGGGTTTTGAGCTTGGGCAGGTTGACGATCGCGTCCGCCTCGAGGGCGGTGCGCGAGACAAGGACCTTCTCCAAGATCTTGCCGTGACAGGGAACCTCGACGAACCCCTCTTCGCGCAGGTTGACGAGGCGCACGCCGAGGCGCGCGGCCATCTGGCGGTAGCCCGAGACCGCGAAACCGTCTCCGGCGCGCGAGTCGACGTCGTCCCCAACCGTCAGATGGGAAGAGAACTCCCGCAGCACGGACAGGACGCCCTCGGTGAAGACAGGGTGGGTGACGATCCCGCGTTCCGCGGGCGAGGGGGGATTGAGGTGATTGATCTTGACGAAGACCCGATCGGTCGGATGGATGATGGCTTCGACGCCGCCGAGGAGATCGAGGGCGTGCGCCGCAGCATGGGCGACCTCGTCCTTGTCGTAGCGTCGCGCGCGGACGATGGCGACCCGGGCTCCCTTGCGGTCTTGCTGGGCCAACATCCTGCCCTCCTCGAGTGGAGCCGATCCCCACGGCTCCTTGCGACTTTTCCAGGCCGAGGCGCCGTATCTGGAAACGTTCGGCCGGCCTACGGCAGGACCGAGTAACTGCAGCTTGCGGTGAGGGTCTGTCCGCTCGTGCTTTGCATCTGTAGTATGAACGTGCTTGTGCCCGTTGTCGGACCGATGGGAGCGTTGATCCGCTCGATCAGGCCGGCCACGATCGGAAGGGCGGTGATCGCCGTCACCTGCCCGTCGCGCGTGACTTGGTACAACCTGGCGAACCCCGACACGGAGCTCTGGATGATCGCCGTCGCCGTCTCTCCGTAGTGGTAGGTGGCGCCGCAGCCCCGATCGACCGAAACGTACACGAGCGTCGGGTTGACCCCGTCAACGGAGAACGTGCAGCCTGAGGAGACCCAGATTCCAGACGTTGTCTGGGCCATGACCACGAGGGTCTCCAGTCCGGCTGGGCCGTTGATCGTCCCGCTGATGGACGCGGTCGATCCTGCGGGGATGATGCCCAGCCCGGTCCGGTTCTGCGTCCCTGTATTCTCGAAGTCAACGAGCGTGCAGGTCGCGTTGTCACTCGGCGTGATGAAGACGGTGATCGGGTCGCCGGGGTTGTAGGTCCCTCCACAGCCGCGATCCACGCTGACACTGACGGTGGGGAACCCACTGGGCAGGCCTCCGGATGGGCCGCACGTCCCCCAGTTGGCGGCGTAGGCGGTGTCCGCGGTCAGGAAGGTCGCGCCGACGGTGGCGTCGTAGAGGAAGACCTGGATCCCGTCTGTCATGTCACACCCGGCACCCATGTACGACAAGCCGACCGTCACGCTCCCGGTCCCGGCGGTGGGGATCGTCTCAGGCACGAACCCGAAGGCGGCGTCCTGCGCGCCGGCCCGGGTGGCGAACGCTCCCACGTACACCGGGAGACCGTGTCCTCCGGAGTAGAGGTAGTCGATTGTCACTCTGGCTTGCGTTGTGGAGACGAACGTGACGTGAACGCCGGCGATGGCGTCGAGGACGAGAAGCGGCGGCAGGCCCAGGGTCGGGCCGATGGCCAGACGCCCGATCCTATTTGAGCGTTCCGCGGTGAACCACACCTGTCCGCTCGAATCGAGCGCCACCTCGACCGGATACGTGTTGGACGGGAGCGGGTACTCGGTGAGGGTGTTCGTTGCGGGCTCAAGATGGCCGATCTGGTTGCGTTCGCGCTCCGCGAACCACAAGGTGCCGTCGGGAGCGAGTACGATCCCGAACGGTTGCCCTCCGGCCGGTACGGGCCACTCCACGACCTCTCCCGTCGAGGGATCGAGTCGTCCGATCTTGTCGCTTCTGCTCTCGGTGAACCAGACCCTTCCCGAGGTGTCGAGGGCAAGCTTGAGCGAGACCGAGCTTGCCGGGAGGTCGTGGAAGAGGACGGAGTTGGAGTCAGGAGCCAACTCGAGGATGCTCGCCGTTTCTGTGGAGAGGAACGCGTTCCCACCCGGTGCTAGGACGAGATCGCGCAGGTTGTACGCACTTGTCGGAATGGTCCACAGCGTGTACGGTGACGAGCCGCTCCGCGCGGCCAGCGCGATCGCCGGCGGAAGCATGGGGTTACCGGGGGTCACGTGCGGGACCACCGTCGTGGTCGTGGGCGTCAGGGACGTCGTCGTGGGGCTGGCCGCGTGGACGGCCGGGATGCGCGGCTGGAGGACGTCGAACAGGAGCCCCCCCAGCGCGAGCCGTGCCACGCTTCCCAGGCCGCGCTCCACGAACCAGAGCGCGTTGTCGCCGGAGAGGCCCAGGCTCAGTCCGAGGGGTTCGGCGCCGCTCGCGCCGACGCTCTCCGTGGAGTAGTAGCTGCCTCCGGACGCCAGGCAGCCGATCCGGTCGCCGTTTCGCTCTGTGAAGTAGAGAGCGCCTGCCGGCCCGGCGACAAGGCTGTAGGGCCCTTGGCCGACGTCCCACTCACGGATCGAGTCTGCTGTTGGGTCGAGGCTTGCGATCTTGTTTCCCACGGCCTCCGTGAAGTAGACGCCGCCCTCCGTGACGACAAGCCCGTTGGGCACACTATTCGCCGTGGGGACGGGCCAAGTGGTGAGCGTCCCCGGCTTGCCGCTCGCGAACGAGGCCACGCCAAGGGAAAGCCAGATCCCCAACAAAGCGGCTCCTGCCGCAAGAATCCGTATCGGTCTGCGTCTCGTGTCGCACATGGTCCCACCTCCGGGAGCATTCCTTCTCAAGACCATTATAGGCAGCTTGCGCCGGACAAGGCCAAGCAGCTGAAAGCGGCCTCCGTGGCTGCCTCGGAGGGCCCGCCGAGTGGGAAAGCCCCGGCACGGTGGCACGTCTTCTGGGCGTTTGCCTCGGACACTCGCTCAGACTAGACTAACCGGGTAAGTCGGGAGGGACGGTGGAACAGGAGGACGCAAGGTGTCAGCAAGGCGAAGCGGCGACCGTCGAGACGAAGGGCCTGAAGAAGGTGTACCGCTTCGGCCACGAGGAGGTCCAGGCGCTGCGAGGGGTCGACTTCAAGGTCGATCGCGGGGACTTCACGGTGATCAACGGCCCCTCCGGAAGTGGCAAAACGACTCTGTTGAACCTTCTCGCTTGCATTGACCGGCCGACGGAGGGCGAGGTTCGGATCGATGGCCAGAACACCGCGTCGCTCTCCGAGGGGGAGTTGGCCGCTCTGCGCCGACAGAAGATCGGCCTCATCTTCCAGACGTTCAATCTGATCCCGGTCCTCTCAGCGTTCGAGAACGCGGAGTACCCGCTTCTCCTCGCTCGCGTGGGGCGGGCCGAACGCAAGCGACGAGTGGCGTCGCTACTGGAGGCGGTGGGACTAGCCGACCTCTCACGGCGGCGGCCGGACGACCTCTCCGGGGGGCAGCGCCAGCGTGTCGCAGTGGCCCGCGCCTTGGTGAGCGATCCCAAGCTCGTGCTTGCCGACGAGCCCACGGCGAATCTCGACTCGGACACAGCCAGGCAGGTGATGGAGCTCCTGCGTCGCCTGAACGAAGACCGCTGCGTGGCGTTCGTTGTGGTGACTCACGACCCGGCGGTTGCCGGATACGCTCGCCGGGCCGTCCGCATCCACGACGGACGATTGCTCGAGGGAGACGCCCGTGTGGCTTCGGCTACCGCTTCGTAGTCTCCTGCGCAACCCGCGGCGGACTGCCCTGACCCTGGCGATCATTGCGCTCGGCACGGCGGTCTCGTTCGTCGTCATCGGCTTTGTGGCTTCTTCGGTCGCTATCATCCAGAAGAACACGGTCGACCAGTTCGGCAACCTGGAGATCGCCTCGCCCTCCCTGTTTGACAGGACGGCGACCGGCTATGATTACCTCATTCCCGCCGACCGTCTCGCGCGCGTGACGGTCCTTCTGAGGGCCGACCCGAGAGTGACGGGCTTCTCGCCTCAGCTTTCCTTCTCCGGACTCGCCGTGGTGGGCACGACCACGCGCGTCGTTCGCGCCACGGGCCTTGTCCCGGGGAACGCGGCCTTGGACTACAACGCATTCGTCGTGGAGGGCAAGGGCCTCGAGCCCACGGACACAGACCGCGTGCTGGTTGGCCGCACCCTCGCTACCCGGCTGGGGCTCCGTCCGGGCGACTACCTTTCCCTGACGGTCACGACGGTCGACGGGGCGTACAACGTAAGCCCGCTCAAGGTGGCCGGGATCTTCCGATTCTCGGTGAGTGAAGTGGAGAGCCAGCAGATCTACCTCCCCCTGGGCTTTGCCCAGACGCTCCTCGCCACGGACTCGGTGGACACGGTCGTCGTCGATCTGCGCGCAGTGAATGAGACGAACGCCGTGGCAGCGAGCCTGGGACAGGCGGTCGCCTCGGCGGGTCTTCCCCTATCGGCGAGGACCTACGAAGTCCTGTCTCCTTTCTACCGGGATCTCCTGGCCTACTTCAACGTGCTGTTCGGCTTCCTCCTCCTTGCCGTGGGGGTCCTCGTCTTCTTCATTGTGCTGCAGGTGACGACGATGTCGTTCCTGGAGCGAACGCGGGAGGTCGGAACGGTCCGCGCCCTCGGGACGACTCAGGGCGGGGTGTTCCGGCTCTTCCTGTCCGAGAGTGCCCTCCTCGGCCTCTTCGGGGGCCTCCTTGGGCTGGTCTTCGGGGCCCTTCTTGGAAGCGGCTTCAACGCCGCGCGTATCGCGTGGCAGCCACCGGGCACGGTCGTCCCTGTGTTCCTTACGGTGACCCTCTCCTTCGGAGGGGCCTGGCCATCGTTTGCGGTTAGCTGGATGGCGACGGTCCTATCGGCGCTCTACCCGGCTCTCCACGCGTCGCGTCTCCGTGTGGTCGACGCGCTGAGGAGCACGTAGGAGGAGGAGATGAACCTGCGACTCGCGTTGCGCAACGTCTTCCGGAACCGCCGGCGTACGGCGTTCAGCTTGGCGGTCATCGCGTTGGGGGTCGCCATCCTGTGCTTTGTCTTGGGGTTCGTGAGCGAGTCGATCGTGGCGACGAAGGAGTCGGTCGCCTGCGAGACGGGCGCCGTCCAGATCGCCGATCCAGCGGTGTTCCAGGACGCCGGCACGGCGACGGAGCATCTGATGTCCAAAGACGTCCTCGACCGTTTGGTCGCCCTGGTGAAGGACTTCCCGGGCGTGTCGGGGGTAACCTGGCAGCTGAACTTCACTGGCTTGGTCGGAGCCGGGCAGGAAACCACCCTCCTCCTTGGGCGTGGGCTCATCCCGTGCAACTGCCTCCAGGACTATGCGTGCCAGATTGTTGATGGGGACGCTCTTCCCGCCGATGCCTCGCGCGATATCCTGCTGGGGCACCGCCTGGCGGAACGGCTGCACGTCAAGAAGGGGGACACCGTGAACGTCGCTACAGCGACCGTGGCCGGGAACTTCAACGCGGCGACGCTGCGCGTGATTGGCCTGGTTGCCTTTGCCAACGCGACGCAGGAAGAGCAGTTGGGGATCGTGCCGCTCGCTTTCGCCCAGAGGCTTCTGCGCACCGAGGGGGTCGAACGCGTGCAAGTTGTCCTGACCGACCTCGATACCGCTCCGGCGTTCGCGCGGGTGCTGCAGGCGAAGCTGGACGCGGCCGGCCTGCGACTTGAGGTGCACCCGTGGCAGGATCTCAGCACGTTCTACAGTTCCATCCGCACGTTTTGGGGGGCGTTCGCCGGCTTCGCGGAGCTCGCCGTGTCCATACTCGTCTTCTTCAGTGTCTTGGAAGTCCTGACCATGGCGTTCCTCGAACGGACCCGCGAAATCGGCACGGTGCGAGCCATCGGCATGACGCGCCGGCGCGTGTTCGGGATGTTCTTGCTGGAAGGGGTCCTTGTGGGCGTGATCGGCGCCCTCATCGGCGTGGCCGTAGGGACGGGAGTTGGGTTGTTGTTCAACGGCTTGCACATTCCCTGGACGCCTCCCGGAGCGGCGATCCCACAGGCGTTGCGGGTCGGCGTGGGCCTGGCCCAGGCCGGTCCTCCGTTCCTCGCGGCTCTGGTCGCCACGCTGCTTAGTGCGCTGTATCCGGCGTGGAGGAACGCGAGGCTCAAGATCGTCACCGCGTTGCGAAGTGCATAGGAAAGGGGGGTCCATGAAAGTCCTTGCTTGCGTCGCCTCGGTATCGCTTGTGACGCTCGGCATCGCTTGTGGCGTTTGGGGTGTCCAGACGGACCTCTCCGACACAGCGCTCCTTGAGGCGTTCGATCGGGCCCGTTTCCCGGAGGCTCAGACCGCCAGCATCATCGTCAAGGTGACCGCGACGACGACCGATTCGACCAAGGAAGCGGTCGTCCGTCTGTCGTTCAAGACGATCGATGGGGGAAACTACGCGCGCATCGAGTTTCAGTCTCCCGCCGAACTTGCTGGGCAGGTGTACCTGTCTACCCCGGACGCAACCTACTTCTGGCAGCCCGAACTGGCCTCGCCAATCAAGGTGAGCGGACGCCAGGCCCTGTTTGGCGACTCCGCCGTGGCGCAGACAAGCGGGATTCGGTTTGTAGAGGACTATACCGTGGCCGCCCGCGAGGCGATCGCGTTTCCGGACGGCACGGCGGGCCTCCAGGTGAGCCTGAAGGCGGTCAATTCGTCCGTGGCGTTTCCGACCGTGGTGGTGGCCGCGGACGCCGCGACGCTTCGCCCGGTCTCTTTCGTGCTCTACGCCCTGAGCGGCGTGCCGCTGTATGAGGTCGTCATCCTAGAGTACGCCGCCGTAGGCAGCGACACCTACGCCAAGACCCAACTCGTCACCAACCGGCTGTCGGAGGGGAACACGACACGCACGGAGATCGAGGCGATCGAGGAGAGCGACTTGCCCGACAGCCTGTTCGATCCGGCCGCACTGGGCAAGTCCTCCTAGGCTCGGCCGCGCGAAGCGGTGAGGTGAAGAGTGGTGATGCCGGAAGGACGCGCGGCGCGGTACAAGCGGATCTACGGACAGCTTGAGGAACTCATCTCCGGGAGGTCTCCGAACCTGACGGCGGCGATGGCCACGATCTGCGCCGTTCTGCACGCGAAGATGCGCCACCACTCCTGGACCGGGTTCTACCTAGTGGCTGGCCCGGATGAGCTCCATGTTGGGCCGTATCAAGGCCCTGTTGCCTGCCAGGTCCTGCGAGGTGGAGGGGTCTGCCTGGAGTGCGCCCGTCGGCGAGGCCCGGTTGTGGTCCAGGACGTCGCCTCGTTCCTGGGACATATCGCCTGCGATCCACGCTCGAAGAGCGAGATCGCGCTGCCGGTCTTCCGGGACCGCGACGTTGGCGCGGTCCTCGACATTGACTCGAGCTTCCCCGCGCAGTTCGATCTCGACGACGTGGAACCCCTCACGACGATTCTCTCGCTCTTGGAACCCTATCTTCTTGGGGGGCGGCCTCCGTATGGACGCTGATCGGGGCACTGCGGAGGAGCCCGGGGCCCGAGCTATTGGGGCCGAGGGCCGAGGAAGCGTGCGACTGTTGACCGCGGAGCTCTCTCTGCGCGCGGCGGAGCTTGCCCGGATTCTGGAGTCCTGTCACTTGTGCCCCCATGCCTGCGGCGCAAACCGGCTGGCCGACGAGGTTGGGCGGTGCGGCATTGGCCCAGGGGCCAGGGTGGCGACCTTCGGCCCCCACTTCGGGGAGGAGCGTCCTCTCGTCGGATTCCGCGGGTCCGGGACGGTCTTCTTCTCTGGCTGCAACCTGGCCTGTGTCTTCTGCCAGAACTTCGAGACGAGCCAGCTCCGTGAGGGGACCGACCTTGGCGCGCGAGAGTTGGCCGACGTGTTCCTTTCCCTCGACCGGCAGGGCTGCCACAACCTGAACCTCGTCACCCCCACCCATCAGGCCCCCGCGATCGTGGCGGCCCTCGCCATCGCTCGAGAAGAGGGATGCAGCCTCCCCGTCGTCTGGAACTGCGGCGGATACGAATCCGTGGCGATCCTCGAGCTTCTCAAGGGGATCGTGGACATCTACATGCCGGACGCCAAGTACGCCGACGACGAGACCGCGCTCCGGTACTCCAGCGCTGCCGGGTATGCCAGGAACCTCGGTCCGGTGCTGCGTGAGATGCACCGCCAGGTCGGAGATCTCTCGATCGAGCGGGGGATCGCCCGACGGGGACTCCTCATCCGTCACCTCGTCCTCCCCAACGGGATGGCCGGATCGGAGAGCGTCCTGCGGATGATCGCCTCCACCCTGGGGACGACGACCTACGTGAACGTCATGAATCAATACCGGCCTGCGTACCAAGCCGGCGAGTATCCAGGGCTCGCTCGCCGTCCGTCGGCAGCGGAGATTGCCCGGGCGATGTCCTGCGCACGAGCCCTCGGCCTCGTCCGCGGCCTCGACGCGTGCTAGATCTGGCCCGGGTGGAGAAGACGCCCCCTCTTGCCTTGAAGCGGGCTTGGAGGTACAACTTGCCGAGTGACGGCCATGGAAACGTACGCAGTTCGGGAGAGAGCGCGCGCCAAGCATGTTCGCCTCCACCTCTCGGTCGAAGAGGGGCTTGTCGTCACGGTCCCGAGTGGATTTGACCGCGCAGAGATCGCGGCCATTCTCCAGGCGAAGCGTCCGTGGATCGAGCGGTCGGCCAGACGAATCGAAGAGGAACGCGCTCTGGTCGGCCTCGAGCCAAGGGACGGACTCCCGGAGCGCATCGACCTTCGGGCGATCGCTGAGGGCTGGACGGTCGAGTATCGCCACGTCCCCGTCTCTTGGGTCGCGGCCGGGCCGCTCGTCGCTCCGGAGCGATCGGTAGGGCACCTCGACGTGCGGGGAGACGTGAGCGACCGGGCGGCCTGCGGCGCCGCTCTGCGGCGCTGGGTGGGCAGAAAGGGTCATGTACACCTGGTGCCCTGGCTCGAGGCGCTCGGCACGGAGAGCGGGCTCGCCTTCTCCAGGACGGCGGTGAAGAACCCACGCACTCGATGGGGGAGCTACTCCCGGCGGGAGACGGTCAGCCTCAATCAGAGTCTCCTCTTCCTGCCGGAGCGTCTGGTCCGCTATGTCCTCCTGCATGAGCTCTGCCATTCTGTGTATCTTGAGCACTCACCGTCGTTCTGGGGGCTCCTGCGCAGTAAGGAACCTCACGCAGAAGCGCTGCGGCAGGAGCTGCGCGCCGCGTGGAAGTATCTGCCGAGCTGGGCGAGCTTCGTGCCCCGAGCGAGAGAGGTCGAGACGGCTCCGCTACCGTGGAGTCCCTGAGGGTAGGCCTAGGATCCGAGGCGCCTCTCGACGGACCCCGAGCCTCTGGGGGGCGAGTCCGACCTAGGGGGTCGGCTTCTTCTTCCCCACGGCGGCAAGGTAGATCGCGAACGCGTCCCTGCCATCCAGACCAAGGAAGTCGTTCACCGCCTCATCACAGAAAGCTCCAATCGCACAGGCCCCGGCGCCGATCGCCTCGGCGCCAAGGTGAAGGTTCTGACAGACGTGCCCGGCGTCCAGGTGCAGGTAGCGATAGCTCCGCTCTCCGTACCGCCAGGTCATGCGATAGGGAATGGCGACCCACATGAATGTGACAGCGCTTCCGCTGACCGACTCCTGCCCGAGGCAGGCCGCCTTGAGGCGCTCCGCGAGGCCGGCTTCGGTGGAGAGCGGGACGAGCGCATGGCTCGTGGCGTGGAAGTAGTACAGGCCGCCCGAGAGGCCTTCGACCCGATTCACGAGGAGGTAGGTCTCGAAGGCGTGGCGGGCGCCGGCTGAGGGAACCGTCCTCAGAGTGATGCCGTGTTCAGGACTGACCTTCTTCACTCCCTGAGTCCACCACAGGAGCGCAGACAACTCGTCCTGGGTGAGCGCGCTACTCGCGTACTGCCGCAGGCTGCGGCGGCTCTGAATCACCTCGTGGAGAGGGACCCTTCCCAGGTCCGAGAAGGCCTTCTGGGGGAGGGGGATCTCCTTTGCGCCTGCGGCCGGGACACGCTCAAAGGGGGGCTGCGGCAGCCCCTTCTCTTGGTCCGGATCGGGGAAGCGACCATACTGCGTCTCCTCCATGAAGCGGCTACCTATCCCGTCCGTCATAGCGTCCTCCTCTGGAACTTGCCTCGTCCGGCAGGCCGCCGGGTCTGTTCCACATGAGTGTATCCTAGCAGGAGCGTATGCTTGCGGACGGGATCGCGCCTTCTCCGCCCCCGTTTCGGGCCTCCGCGATCTCCAGGACCCTCTCCAGCGGAACGTCGGCCAGGGAGTCGATCAGGAGGTCCGCAGGGCCGATCCCAAGCTCCCGTGTAAGCGGGTTGGGAACGGCCACGCAGAACAACCCGGCGCTCTTCGCTGCCTGGACACCGTGTCCAGAGTCTTCCAGGGCGATCGCCTCGCGCGCCTCAAGCCCAAGCGCCGCCAGGGCGGAAAGGTAGAGCTCGGGCTCGGGCTTCGTGCGACCAACGTCGTCCGCCGTACGGATGACGGCGAATCGCTCTTCTAACCCCAGGCGCGAGAGGTGCCGGGTGATCCACGCCCGATCAGAGCTTGAGGCGAGTCCCACTTTCAGTTTGAGTCGCCGCGCGCTCGCCAGGTAGTCCTCCACCCCGGGGAGGATGGACTGGGCCTCGATCAACTCAGCCTCTTCTCTTGCCTGATCGCGGCGCAGCGCTTCGCAGTCGACCGGGTGCCCCAGGCACCGCTCGAGGTAGCCGCAGGGGTCGAAGTGGTTCGGGTTGCGGCCGATCGAGTCGGCCCAAATGGCGAGCGGGAGATCGCAGGCTTGGGCCGCGAAGACCGCTCTCCACGCGAGGAAAGCCGGGGTCTCCGTGTCCAGGATCAGCCCGTCAAAATCGAAGATCAGCCCCTTGATCGCCACACTTCCTCCCTGCCGCAAGTTCCAATGATACGAGAACACCCTGTTCGACAACGAGCATGAGCGCGCTCGCTATCATTGGCGCGTGAGAGAGAACGGTTCAGCAGAGCTTGACTTCCTTGAGGAGCTTCGGGACTGTGCCATCTGTCCGCGACTCTGCCACGCCGATCGCGTCTCGGGTCGGCTGGGCTACTGTCGGAGCAATGCGGGCTTCAGTGTCGGCGCCATCTGCGCCCACCACGGCGAGGAACCGGCTCTCTCAGGATCTCGCGGTATCTGCAACGTCTTCTTCACGCGCTGCAACATGCAGTGCGTCTTCTGCCAAAACGTCCAGATCAGCCGCACGCGTGGTCCGATCCGTGAGCAGGTGCTCTCGCTCGACGCGGTGGTCGAGCGGATCGCGTCATTCCTCGACGGGGGCATCAGCATGCTGGGCTTCGTCTCTCCTTCGCACTGCATCCCGCAGATGAGAGCGATCGTGGCGCGGCTCAAGATGAGCGGCTTCTCGCCGACCGTGGTCATGAACACAAACGCCTACGACCGCGAAGAGACCCTGCGCTCGCTCGAAGGTCTAGTAGACGTCTTCCTTCCCGATCTGAAGTACATGGATCCGGCTCTCGCTGCGTCCTACTCCGACGCGGCGGACTACCCCGATGCGGCGATCAAGGCTCTGAAGGAGATGTACCGCCAGAAGGGGAAAGCCGTGTCGGTGGACTCCGAGGGGTTGATGCGTTCTGGGCTCATCGTCCGCCACCTCGTCCTTCCCGGCCACGTCGACAACAGCCTCCGCTGTCTGCGTGCCATCGCTCGGGAACTCTCCCCGAAGGTTCATCTGTCCCTCTTGGCGCAGTACCATCCGATCGGACCCGTTCACTCTCATCCGCAATTGGGACGCTCTCTACGGCCGGAGGAGTACGAGCAAGTGCTGGCCGAGATGGATGGGCTTGGCTTCGAGAACGGCTGGACGCAGGAGCTGGACAGCCAGAACCGCTACCTGCCTGACTTCGCCACGGATGAGCCGTTCGCTGAGTCGTGAAGGAGGATCTCAGGGTATCGAGCGCTTGCATCCGCAGGCCGCATGATGCTATGATGGAGCGAAACCAGAGAAAGCGGGGGCAAGAGGCATGTCGGGACACTCCAAGTGGGCGAACATCAAGTACCGCAAGGAAAGTCAGGACCGGAAGCGGTCCAACCTCTTCTCTAAACTGATCAAGGAGATCGCGCTCCAGGCGAGAAGCGGCGAGCCCGATCCGAATCTCAACCCGGGACTGGCGCAGGCCGTGGAGCGGGCGCGTGCTGCGAACCTCCCCAAAGACAACATCGAGCGCGCCATCAAACGCGCCGCAGGGGGCGAGGGGGGTGTCACCTACGAGGAGTTCACCTACGAGGGATATGCCTCCGATGGTGTGGCGGTTCTCGTGCGCATCGTCACGGACAACCGGAATCGCGCCGCGGCGTCGATCCGTCACGTCTTCACCAAACACGGAGGGAACCTCGCCTCCGCGGGTAGCGTCGCCTGGCTGTTTGAACGGCGCGGCTTGATCACGCTCGAAGGGGTTCCGGAAGGGACCGATCACGACGAACTCCTCATGTCGCTCATTGAAGCAGGAGCTCAGGAGATCGAGGAGGAGGGAACAACTATCCAGGTCTACTGCGCTCCAACTGACCTCGCCTCCCTATCCGCGAAGATCCGGGCACTCGGGGCCACTGTGACCGGCGCCCAGTCGACGATGGTTCCCAAGAGCACCGTGCGAGTTGACGGACACGCCGCCGAGAAGGTGCTGAAGCTCATCAACGAACTGGACGACAACGAGGATGTCCAGGAGGTCTTCGCGAACTTCGACATCCCCGATGAGGTCCTGGCCAAGATCGGGTAGGCGGCTGGCGAGCCGCGCGACAAGGAGGTCCGCCCATGCGACAGGCCTGGTGGGTCTGTGTGGCCGCCGTTATCCTCATCTTTGGAGCGGCAGTCCCAACGGTTGCAGAGACGATCATTACGACGAGTGGGTCTGTCCTGCAGGGACAGATTGAGTTCGGCATACCGGCCGTAATCAGCGTCACCACTTCCACGGGAGACGTGTTCACTGTTCAACGGTCGAACCTGAAGGCCATCCGCTTCCCAACTGGGAAAAACGAACCCACAACGGTGGAGACCTTCGACGGGAACATCATGCTCGGCACGATCGGTGGGGTCCCCGAGGTGTTGGGCGTGCGCTCACCCAGCGGAGACATCCAGTCGGTCAACCTGACGAGCATCAAGGAGATCCGATTCGAACTGCCTGTGGTCGCCCCCGTGCAGCCAGGGACAACCACCGCAGTGCCAACCCCCACGACTGCGGCCGCTCTTCTTGCGGCTCAAGTGAAGGACGTGTACAACGCGGGCCGATGGGGATTCACTTTGGCGCTTGACTCCGGCTTCCAGGTGGGCGTCTCCTCCCTGAACGGATTCAGCTATCCGAAGATGACGTTCGGAATCAACGGCTTGGGGTTGGGTGCCGTCTGGCGGCTGTACTTCGGCCCTTCTCCGAAGGATATCGAGGACAAGGCCCTCAGTCTCGCCCAGGATTCGCCAGGGATGACCCTGGACGAACTTGTCGCGGCGACGAAAAGCCGGATGGGCGGGATTCTGCTCTACTTGAATCTTGGGACGAGCATGCTCTGGCGTCCTCAGATCGGTGTTGGGGCAATGGTACGGATCAGCTCGGGATTCTACTTCGATGCTGGGGTTTCCTACGACATGTTCTGGACCATCTGGCCCTCGGTGGGGTTTGTGGTGTTCTTCTAGGAGCGCACAGGAGGAGGCAAGCGTGAAGCACCTGGTGGCAACGCTCATCGTCGTCGGCGTCTTGGCTACGGTTGGGGCGGGGGTTCGCGCGGCAAGCAGCGAAGCGTGGATTCCCGCGGTCGCGTCGTTCGTGATCCCCGGACTGGGGCAGCTCCTGAACGACCAGGTAGACAAGGCGATCCTCCACTTCGTGGTTGACGTGGGCATCAACGCCCTGGGCTACTACCTGACCTGGTCGACGTTGGGGTGGTACTCGGCTCCAATCTGGGGGCTCGCGCACCTCGGATGGGCCCTGTACAGCGGATACGACGCCTACACTGTTGCCAAGGAGAAGGGATTCTCCATCGGTCTTACGAGCGACGGACTGACCTTCGCCTACCACTTCTAGGGACGAAGGCTCAGGTTTCCGGAGCATCGAGCGAGCCAGAACAGGGCCGCGTCTGCGCAGGATGGCCGTGGCGTCGGTCTGCTTCTGCTGGTATCTACGTCAGATAGGCACTGCCGTTGTCCTCAAGAGCACCCTCTCCTTTGCCTGGATCACTGAGGGCCCCCAGAACAAACTCGCCGCCTCGCACGGGACCTCCTTCTCCATCGATCGACGGGGCGGGCCCGACACCTTCCTCGCGAGGTCTCTACGGCGTGGACCGCGACCTTCCCTCTAACCTAGGCCAGAAGAAGGAAGATGAGCAGGCCCGTCAAGATGACGACCTGGAACAGGCGGAGAAGACCAGGAGTGGTCGCGACCGGCCTTGTGTCTGCCGTGAGGAGGGCGTTGTCCACGAGGCGGACCGCTCTCGCCTCCTGATCGACGTCGAGGCGAAGCCGTCCCAGGGCCTGCCCGAAGGGGCGCGCCTGGACAATCAGCACGTCCCCCACTCTGACTGGCTGCGGCGTCTCGTCATGTGAGTGGCCCGTAACGAAGAGATCCACTCCGGGAACTACCTCCGCAAGGCGGCGAGCCTGGTTCACAGGAAGGTGGCACACCGCGACGACCAGGTCCCTCGGCTCGTCCGCGGCGGCCTCGAGCGCATCTGCGAGAGCGCGGGCGGGCTCCTCGTAGCGGAGCCAGGGAAAGTCGGCATAGGGGAGGAGCTCCCCGGTAGTGAGTCCCACTACCAAGACACGGAGGTCGCCACAGGGAACGAGAGTCCAGGAGACGAAGGGCGCCTTCCAACCGCCCAAGGGAATGAGATTGGCACACAGAACCGGAAAGCTTGCCTTCGCGGCCAGACTCGCGAGGTGCTCGGCCCCAAAGTAGAGATCGTGATTCCCCAAGGCCATCGCCGAGTAGCCCACCTCGTTCATCCAAGCGACGGTCTCCTCCGCCCCCCAGACCACCGGGAGGGGAGTGCGGAAGTCTTGCCAGGTGTCTCCCGCGTCCAGGAGAAGGACGGGTTTCCCTTCCTGACGTTCTTGGCCGACCAGCGCGGCCAGGCTCTCCAGTTGTCCGAGCCGGGCGTGGAGGTCGTTCGTATAGAGGATCGTCAGGTCAGAACCACGAGCCGCTCCCACTGCGAAGACAAGAGCGACAACGACGAGCCAGCACAACCGTCTCACAGCATCCCCCCGATCCGCAGCTCTATGGCCCCCCCTCGGATCCAAGTCGAAGCCCACCAGATGGCGCTGGGACCTGATAGGCGGAGGCACAGCAAGAGCGACCACGTCCCCTCCTTCTCCTGCCCGCCCACGGCCCAGGCAAGGCGGTCGCTCTGGGAGAGGGTGGCCATGATGCTCCGTCGGATGGGCCCTCCGAAGGTGCGTGCGCCGTCGAGCCGCACCGGACCAAGAAGCAGGCCTCCGACGAAGCCAACGCCGTTGGTGGCGAGCTCAAGCGTAGCACGCAGAGGGCCGAGATCCTCCAGAACGAGGGCGCGTAGGCCAAACGAGGTCAAGCCATGAGCGCCGAGGCCAACGGAGAGATCGACTCGGTGCCCAGCCGCTGCAGCCAACCAGAGCAGGTTTCCGTGCTGAGAGATCCCCACCTCGACGCTCAAGTGCCCGGGATCGCCCAGCGTCTCTGCCACGGCAGGGTCGACCAAAGCGAGGTGAGGAAAGGCTGCCCCTGTCTGCGACAGCGCAAGCAGACAAACCATGACGACTACGCACCTCATGCCACAGCGTACTCTTCTCCACAGGAACGGGCAAGCGTTGATTTCGCAGGGAGCTCTCGCCACAATCGGCTCGTGCTGGAAGGAAAGGTCAGGGAGACGATTGAGCGTTGCCGCATGATGGCGCGCGGGGAGACGCTGCTCGTCGCCGTCTCGGGTGGCGTGGACTCCGTTTGTCTCCTCGAGGTCCTCTATCGCCTGGCCCCCACACTCAAGATCAGGCTAGCCCTGGCTCATCTCGACCATGGTCTGCGGGGGGAGGAGTCGCGGCAAGACGCGCGGTTCGTTGTGGACATCGCGCACGCCAAGGGACTCCCTCTCGTGTGTGAATCTGCCGACGTGCGAGGCTACGCAGAGGAGCACAAGATCGGACTCGAGGAGGCCGGCCGTTCGCTGAGGCAAGCGTTCCTGGAGAGGACGGCGAACCAGGTCGGCGCGGCGCGCATCGCCGTGGGCCACACGCGGGACGATCGGGCGGAGACGGTGCTGTTGCATCTGGTTCGCGGCGCGGGAACCGCCGGCCTGATCGGAATCCGTCCCGTGACCCTCCCGTACGTTCGCCCGCTGATCGAGGTCAGCCGCGCCGAGATCGTCGCGTTCGCACAGAACGAGGGACTCTCGTGGCGAGAGGATTCCTCGAACGATGACCTTCGTTTCTCCCGCAACCGTATCCGGCGCGAGGTGATTCCGGCGCTTGAACGCATCAATCCGAAGGCCGCCGAGGCGCTGGCCCGGACCGCCGAACTCCTGCTCGAGTCAGAGACTGCGCTGGAGTTCTTGCTTGATGCGCCCTGGGCGGCCGTCTGTGCCAGCGAGGGGGCGGGACGGGTGGAGCTTCGCCGCCAGGTTCTGAGAACCTTCCCTCCCATCGTTCAGGGGCTCCTCGTTCGCCGCGGCTTGTCGCGAGCGGCCGGGAGTCTAGTGGGGATTGAGAAGCGACATGTGGACGCGCTGAGGGAGCTGGCGACGTCTCCTGCAACTCACGGCGCAATCAGTCTGCCCGATCTCTCTGCTCGCGCGCAGCAAGACGAGCTTGTCATCAGCACGGATGTGCCGACTGCCGAAACAGGATACGAGTTTCCGTTACGGCTGGGAAGGACGGAGCTCCCGCAGCTTGGCCTCTTGCTGGATCTCCATCTCGAGAACTGGGATGGCGGGGAGGCAGCGCGCTCGCGCGAGGATGTCCAAACCGAGGTCGCTGACGCGGATCGCATCGCCTTCCCGCTGCGCCTGCGATCTCGCCAACCCGGAGACCGATTCGCCCCCCTCGGCATGCGCGGCACGAAGAAGCTCAGCGACTTCCTCCTTGACGAGCGCGTTCCCTTCTTTTGCCGCGATTCTCTGCCCCTGGTGTGCGACGATGAGAAGATCGTCTGGGTAGTTGGAGTACGCCTTTCCGACCAGGTCCGTCTGAGCGATTCCACGCGGCGCGTCCTCGTGCTCCACGCGCAGGAAATGCCATGATCACTCTCCTCGTCTTCCTGGGGACGATCCTGGTTCTGGTTGCCGCCCACGAAGGGGGGCACTTCCTCGCCGCCAAGGCCACCCACGTCTACGTGAAGGAATTCTCCATCGGTTTTGGCCCTAGGCTCGCCTCGCGAAAAGGCCGTGAGACGACCTACTCGCTGCGGGCCTTCCCCATCGGGGGCTACGTTCGCCTGGGGGGAGAGGACGGCGTGGATGCTCCCCCGGACGTCTCGAGCGATCGCCTCTTGTACAGCAACCCCCCCCTGATTCGCATCGTGGTCAGCCTGGCCGGCCCGGCCGCGAACCTCCTGATGACCCTCGTCGTCTCGCTCATCGTCCTGTGGGGCATGGGAACGCCGATCCTTCAGGTCGCCGGTCTTGTGCCGGACGGGCCGGCGGCTGCCGCCCTAGAGCCGGGGGATCGCGTCCTGGGCGTCGATGGCCACGCGGTGTACACGGGGCAGGCGCTCAGCCGCGCCATCAACAGGACGCAGGGTAAACCTGCGACGTTCGCGATCAAGCGGGGCTCTGAGCGACTGAACGTGACCGTCACGCCCGGTTTCGACGCCGGCGAGGGTCGATACATGGTGGGCGTCTACTTCATGTCCATCACGTTCACCAACGAGATCACAGTCCTCTCCTCGGGCTCGCCTTTGGCGCAGGCCGGCCTCGAGAGCGGGGACCGCATCGTCGCTGTAGCTGGCAAGCCGATCCAAACGGGCGTCGACCTCGTGAACCGCCTGGACGGACTCCTGCCAGCGCAATCCGTCTCTCTCTCGGTGGCACGTGCGGCCGGTCGGCTGGATCTTGCCGTCGCCACGGGTGGCCTCACGGTGGAGGAACTCCTCGCCGGGGCCACATTCGGGGACCTGGGAACCGACAGCCGCCGGCCTGGGCCGTTCGCCGGACTCGTTTTGGGAGCCGGCCAGTTCGCCGAGGGCTTGAATCTAATGGGTCAGTCGGTGAAAGGGATCCTGACCGGACGCGTCTCTGCGGGTGAGGCCTTCTCTGGTCCGGTCGGCATCGCCCGAGTGCTCGGCGAGGGGATCTCGCAGGGAGCTTCCGTCTTCCTGCGGCTCTTCTCCCTGTTGAGCCTGAGCCTCGGTCTGTTCAACCTCATCCCCTTCCCCGCCCTTGACGGCAGTCGCGCGGCTTTTGCGCTGTATGAGCTTGTGCGCGGGAAGCGCATCCCGCCGCAGCGAGAGGGGCTGATTCATGCGATCGGCTTTCTCGTTCTCATCGCCCTGATGATCCTCGTCACCTATCAGGACATCCTCAAGCTCTTTCGATGAGCGAGACGGCCAGGGCGGCTATCCCCTCCCGCCGGCCAAGCGCTCCCATTCCCTCGCT